>ENA-ORMO01000029-ORMO01000029.1-human-gut-metagenome-genome-assembly--contig:-NODE-29-length-173211-cov-4.711399_pt1 | contig 173211 bp, 145 predicted proteins | sample MGYA00242106_ERZ509001 | MGnify/ENA primary metagenome ERZ509001 (study PRJEB26280, sample SAMEA2338736) | human gut metagenome | biome: human gut; feature: human-associated habitat; material: faeces...
CCGCGGCGAGGCGGACTCCGTTGGCGTTATGCGTTTGGCTACCAAATTTATGTAAATGAAAACTCATGGCCAGTGTGGCAGGGTTTTTCAAAAATTTTAATAGCCATATGCCTGTACGATCGTCGCGCGAAAGATGGGTATATGTAAAAAAGAAAGTGAGGTAAATGGGTATGCAAGGAGAAAAGACGATCCCGCGCAAAAAATATGCGCTGTCTTTCATCGTTGTGGGCGCAGTTCTTGCTGTCCTGGGTGTCATTCTCAACTTTGTATTGGATCCAAAAGCGACATTTGATCTGCCGTGGTTTATCCTTGGCATTGGCGTAATCGCCGTTGTCTATGGTATTGTACAGATGACGAGAGGCGAGCGCCTCCATCCGGAGGTTTCTTTTTCCTCCAGAGCAGCGAAAAACTTTTTGACGAATAACGCAATCATGCTGGCATTGTTGGCGTTGGTTGTCGTGATTTGCTTTATTGAGCCCCGTTTCATGCAGATTCAGGTGCTCTTGGACATTTTAACGCAGTCCTCTACCAGAATGATTATTGCATTGGGCATCTGCTTCACCCTGTTGATTGCAGGTACGGACCTGTCCGCTGGCCGTATGGTCGGTTTGGCAGCTGTTATCTCCACCTCTATGTTGCAGACAGCTACATATGCAAATCGTTTCTATCCGGACCTGCCGCAGCTGCCGGTTGTTCTGCCGATCATCGCAGCAATTGTAGCTTGTATGCTGTTTGGTGTGGTCAATGGCTTCTTGGTTGCAAAGTATGACATGCATCCCTTCATCGCCACCTTGGCTGTGCAGGTTATGATCTACGGTGCATGTTCTCTGTATTTCGATATGCCTCCGAACAGTTCCCAGCCGATCGGCGGTATCCGCCCGGACTTCTCGGCTATCGGCCAGACAAAGCTGTTTGGTAAGATTTCCGTCCTGGTTCCGATTGCAGTTGTCTTTACAATTGCTATCTGGTTCGTTTTGAATAAGACGGTATTTGGTAAGAACGTGTATGCGATCGGCGGCAACCGTGAAGCGGCTGTTGTTTCCGGCGTTAACGTGTTCAAGACCATCATGGGCATCTTCATTCTTGCTTCCTTCATGTATGGTGTTGGCGGCGTTTTGGAAGCTGCTAGAACAGCTGGTGCAACCAACAACTATGGCGACGGCTACGAACTCGACGCAATCGCGGCTTGCGTGGTCGGCGGCGTATCTTTGAATGGTGGTATCGGTACGGTTGGCGGCATCATCAGCGGCGTGTTGATCTTTACGGTCATCCAGTATGGTCTGCAGTTCATCGGTGTTAGCCCGATGTGGCAGCAGGTGATCAAGGGCATCATTATCGCGATCGCTGTTGCAATCGACCTGTCCAAGTACAGAAGAAAGTAATTTACATCTGAAAATTCAGGCCTGTTCCAGATTTTCTGGAACAGGCCTTTTTTTATTTCCAATTGAATTTGCGGAGAGGTGCAACGATGGGGAGAGAAAAAACAAGGGTAGGATGAAAAATTTCCTTGTCTCTGCGGCGAATTTCTGAATTATGCAGCCATATGATTTCGGTTTCTGTTACAATAAAACGAAATAACGATTTTTAGATGGGCTTGTACAAGGTCTTTTATTCCGCTTTTTGAGCGGATATGTTCTCAATATTATCGGTCAATGCGTGCTGTTTTTCCATCGAATTGCCCGCAGAAAGACCGAGTGTGCCTATGAAATGGAAAGTGTTGCGCAATTTGTGTAAGAATGGTACAATAAATTTAAAGAACAATCAAATAGTTAAAGAATCATTGTCATGAAAGCGGAAATTGTGAGATGCTACAAGAAAGGCCGTGGACTGAAAACAAACAAAGGAGTTTCCACATATGGGACAATATCGAGTAATTGTGGTGGATGATGAGGAGGAGATTCGAGAAGGGATTATCCGGAAAATCGACTGGAATGCCCTGGGATATGAGGTAGTCGGCAGTGCGGAAAATGGCGTAGAGGCATTGGAATTGGCCGAACACCTGCATCCAGACGTCATCATGACCGATATTAAAATGTCGTTCATGGATGGCTTGCAACTGTGTCAACACATCGCGGAGAAAATGCCCTCTGTGAAGATGATTATTTTTTCCGGATTTGATGATTTTGAGTACGCGCAAAGGGCAATCAAATTGAACGTCACGGAGTACTTGCTGAAACCAGTTAATGCGCAGGAGCTCACCCAGACCCTGCAAAAGCTGAAATGCCAATTGGATCAGGAGCTTGCAGATCAGCGTGATATTGAAAAGTTGCGCCGAAATTATCAAGAAAGCTTGCCTGTGCTGCGGGAGCAATTTTTGGTTGGACTCTTGGAAGGACGTGTTCCACAGCAGCGCGTACAAGCACAGGCAGAAATGTTCCAACTTCACTTGGCTGCAAAATATTGGACGGTCGCATTGGTACATGCAGAGGGAGATTCTGCACAGGCTTTGGCCGATGCAACGCCTCTTCGTAGCGCGCAGGAGTTGGTTCCGCTTTCCGTAGCAAAAACGGTCGGAGAGATTTTGGGGCGGTTTTGCCATTTCACAAGTTTTCTTTATATGGATAATGTTGTCATTCTGGCGGATTTTCAGAGTGATAACGATGTCACTTCCTTGATTACTGGATTGAATGAAGTCTGTAAGAGTGCATCCCGTGTATTGGGCGGGGACATCTCCGCCGGCGTAGGCGGCCTTTGCACGGATCTCAATGAGATTAGCCGCTCTTATCAGCAGGCGCAAAGCGCATTGGATTACAGCGCTATCATGGGCGAAGGCCGTGCAATATATATTAAGGACGTGGAACCTGACACTTCGGTACAACTGCAATTTGGAGAACAGGAAGAACGTGCCTTGATTAACGCCATCAAATTGGGCGGGGAAGAGGAGATCACAAAGGTGGTCAACGAGCTGTTTTCGCGTTTTGAAGCGCAGCTCATTCCGGTCGGTCAATATCAGGTTTATTTGGTAGAGTTGGTTACTGCATTGTTGCGTGTTGTGCGCACCTATGAACTCAATACAGATGAGGTCTTTGGCGAAGAATTCAATTATTTTACCACGATTTTTTCACATTCACCGTCCAAGATCCGCCAGTGGTTGATCGAGGCTTGTACACGAATTAGTGCTCAGGTCAAACGGGAACGCCTGGACTCTACAAAACTTCTGGCACGCAATGCCAAACAATATATTGAAGAACACTATATGGACCCGGAGATTTCTGTGGAAAAGCTGTGTGCGGTTTTACATGTGAGCCCCGCTTATTTTTCGACGGTTTTCAAGAGGGAAACAGAGATGAGCTTTGTTTCTTATTTGACAGAGGTACGGCTTCAACATGCGCTGAGTTTACTCAATACGACCGACGACAAGACGTATGTGATCGCTGGAAAAGTAGGCTACACGGAGCCGAACTATTTTAGCTATGTTTTTAAAAAGCGTTTCGGCGTCTCCCCTTCCAAATACCGTCAAGCGGCGCCCCCACCAAGGGACAATTCCGAAAAGCCTGTGGGAAAATAGAGAAATTGTAGGGAAGAGGTGGGGTGTGGAACGCGAACCCATGGAGGATTGTGATGCTGAGACGTCTGAGAAACTTTTCGCAGAGGATCAAACATGCTTATAAAAAACGCAGCATCCAGTTTACGATTTCGATCACCTTTACCTTGGTGGCGGTGGCCGGAATGATTCTGGTGGCCGTCATACTGTCCGCGCGGTTTATCAATTCCAGTGAGAAAATGGTCTCCGATGACAACCGGCGTATGTTAAGCCAGGTCAATTTAAACTTGGACAATTACCTGCATAACATGATGCGTGTCTCGGATTCCATGTATTACCGTGTCATCAAAAATGTTGACATTGAGACGGACATGGACAGCCTCGTCAAAGATATGCGCTTGCTTTATGAAACAAACCGGGACCTGTTGGTCAGTGTGGCCGTTTTTACAGACAGCGGTGAAGTAGTCGCTGCGGAGCCGCTCTCTCAGCTGAAATTTACAGTGGACCCCAAGAGCCAGGACTGGTTCGTTGTTGCAAATGAGCGGATTGAAAACTTACATTTTTCTACACCGCATGTACAGAATTTGTTTACCAATTCGGATAACCGGTACAGCTGGGTTGTCTCGTTGAGCCGTTCAGTCGAGCTTACGCGAAGTGGTTCCATTGTGCATGGGGTGCTATTGGTCGATATGAATTTTAGCGGCATCGAACAGATTTGCAAGAATGTCGATCTGGGGGAATCGGGATACCTGTATCTTATAGACGCGAATGGGGAAATCATCTATCATCCGCGCCAACAGTTGATCTACTCCAATTTAATCCATGAAAACAATTTGCAGGCGGCTGCCTATGAGGATGGCACCCATACAGAGGACTTCGAGGGGCAGCAACGTTTGGTGACCGTCAAGACGGTAGGATACACGGGCTGGCGGATTGTCGGCGTGGTGCCCATGTCGGATATTACAAACGATTACAGTCAATTCCAGCTGTTTTCCATGTTCTTTGTTTGCTTTGCCATCTTTTTGTTGATTACAGTGAACATGTTTCTCTCTCAGAGAATCGCCAATCCGGTAAAATCTCTGGAACGTTCGGTTAAGGAACTGGAAAAGGGGAACCTGGATGCTCATATCAGTATCAAAGGTTCCTACGAAATTCAGCATCTTGGAAAAGCAATCCGTTCCATGGCCGAACAGATGCGAAAACTGATGGACGACGTAGTTACAGAGCAGGAGAGCAAACGAAAAAGCGAAATGGATGCGCTGCAATCGCAGATCAATCCCCATTTCCTTTACAATACCCTGGATTCGATTGTTTGGATGGTGGAAAATGAGCGCTACGAAGGCGCTATTCAAATGGTGACATCTCTGGCAAAATTGTTCCGAATTAGCCTTTCGAAGGGAAAAAATATCATTACCGTTGCGGACGAGCTGGAACATGTCCGAAATTATTTAACAATTCAGAAAATTCGCTACAAAAATAAATTTACGTATGAGATTACGGCGGAACCCGAGACACTTCATTGCCAGACCATCAAACTGATTGTACAGCCATTGGTAGAAAACGCGATTTACCATGGAATGGAGTTTATGGACGGAGACGGTGAAATTTATATCCGTGCGTATCGCAAGGATGGGGACCTCTATATCGACGTAGTGGACAATGGCTTGGGGATGCCGCAGGAACAGGCGGATGCTCTGCTGACCAAGGACACCGGGAAGGTGCGCGGCAAGGGCTCTGGCATTGGGTTGAAAAATGTACAGGAGCGCATACAACTTTACTTTGGCCCAGATTACGGCCTTTCCCTGTACAGTGAACCGGATGAGGGAACTACGGCCCGAATCCATCTTCCTGCCAAATAAAGGGAAGGAGCTTGCTCCGACCGGAAACCATTTGGGAGGCCTTTGATGAGTAAAAAGAAAATATTGGTGGTTGCCGTCGTGTTTATCCTATTGGGGGTATCCTTAATTGGGTTGTCCGGCGACAGCGGCTGGAATAAAAGATATGAGGAACCCATTCAGATTTCTTTTATTGCCCGAGGGATAAAAACGGAAAGTTGGAGTACAATCGAACAGGGGATTGAACAGGCCGCCAATGATCTGAACGTTGAGATCACGTCCATCTATCTGTCCAGCGAAAACAATGTGGAGGAGCAGGTCGCACTGTTAAAGCGTGAGGTGCAGAACGGCGCAGACGCTGTGATGATTGCGCCGGTCAATTCGCAGGATCTGCGGGCTCCGATTGAGGAAGCGCAGAAATTTGTGCCGGTTGTTGCCATTGAATCTACTGTGGAAGGACTGGAAAACCTCCCCTATATTGGATGCGACAATTTTGCCCTGGGGAGAGCCTTAGGGGAAGAAATATTCAAACAAGGCGCAAAGGGAAATAAAGTGGCTATTTTACAAAGTAGCCTTTCTTGTTCCAGCGTATATGAGCGGTACCAAGGAATGTTGGAGGTCTTACAACAGAATGGGATGGAACTAAGCTTTTGGGAGATCCCGGATGACCCGACGCAAGCGTATGAAACCGCCAAAAAGCTCCTGCAGAAGAGGGATGTCAACAAGGCTGTGGCGTTGGATGGAGCTACCTTGGAGGCAGTTGCCCGTGCGGAGAAGGAGCTCAGCCCGCCGGGAGTGACTACAGTCGATATATTTGGCGTGGGACGCACCAACCAGGTTGTTTCCTATCTGGAAGAAAAAGTCATCACCTCCATTGGAGTGCAAAACGAATTTAATATTGGCTATCTGGGGGTGACAACTGCGGTCAGCCAGATCAAGGGGGACTGGAGCGAAAACGCCACCATAAACTTTGCAATTGTCAATTATGCGGACATGTATACTCCAGAAAATCAGAGGCTGCTATTTCCGTTTGTTCGATGAGCAGCCGCAGAAAGGGATGATCCTGTGACACAGAGACTCGTGAAAAGTGTACTTTGCCTGTTGCTCAGTATGGCTTGTCTTTTCGGGGCCACCGCCTGTCATGTTGACGGGAACTCGCATCCGATACAGACCGTCAAAATTGGCGTGGCAACTTACCGGAGCGATGATACATTCATTGCGGCCCTGTGTGATGATCTGGAACGGCTGTCCAAGGACAAGGAGGCAGAGACGGGGAAGAAAATCATTCTGAATATTACGGATGGAAAAAACAGCCAGTCCAATCAAAACGATCAGGTGGACAACTTCATTTCACAGTCGTATGATGCCATTTGTGTCAATATGGTAGATCGTACGGTCGCTGCGGTCATCATCGATAAGGCCAAGCGTGCGGACATCCCAGTGATCTTTTTCAATCGGGAGCCAGTGGAGGAGGACATCCGGATGTGGAACCGCGCTTACTATGTGGGAACGGATGCCAAGGAATCCGGCATCATGCAGGGCCAGATTATTCTGGATGCCGTACAAAAGAATCCAGAAATTGATAAAAATGGCGATGGTAAGCTGCAATATGTAATGTTGGAAGGGGAACAGGCCCATCAAGATTCCCTGATCCGAACCGAATATTCGGTTAAGACCATCACGGCCACAGGCATTCAAATGGAGAAGTTGGCGAATGACACGGCGAACTGGCAGAGGTCCCTTGGATCAGCGAAAATGCTTGCCTGGCTGGATCAATTCGGTGACGAAATTGAAGTGGTGCTCAGCAACAACGACGATATGGCACTTGGCGCGATCGATGCTCTGAAGGAGCGGGACATGTTGGAGAACGGTCCGGTGGTCGTAGGAGTGGACGGCACAATGTCTGCCCTAGAGGCGATTCAAAATGGAGAAATGCTCGGTTCTGTGGTCAATGACGCGCAGATTCAGGCTCAAGCAATGTTGGACATTGCCTGCACATTGGCGGACGGTGAAGATCCACAGGCAACGGTACAGCGGATGAACGGTCAATATGTGCGGGCGCCGCATCGAATTGTCACGCAAGAGAATGTGCAGGAAGAAATGGATTATCTCACACAAACGGAATAAAATAGCAAAGGCTCGCGGATGGTTCTCCGCGGGCCTTTTTACGGTTGTCCAAAAGGAAATGTTGGCGGCAGGGCGCATAGAGTTCTTCATTCCCAAACAGATTCTTGTTGATAAAACGAAAATGTAGCGACAATTCTTGCCAGTTTAAAGGACGTTTTTCCCCTGCGACGCGCGATCCTCGGCGGGCGAACGGCCGATCACTTTTTTATAAACCTGTGAAAAATGAGAGAAGTTGGAATATCCGACCTTTGCTGCAACCATGCTTACAGGCAACGCTGTGGTGCGCAAAAGGTCCTGCGCTACCTTCATTTTTTCAGCTACAATAAAATCTTTGAGCTGTACACCCATCTCTTTTTTGAAAAGGCGGGAGAGATAGTCGGGATTCAGGTAGAACTCCTCTGCAATTTCTGTACGACGAATGTCCCGTTCGATATGATTCTGAATGTACTGAACAATCTGTTCCATCTGCCCCTTCGTATCTTTGTCTGAATGGACATCCGTTTGGAAGGCTCTGGTGGCACGATCGAGCCAACCCTTCACATCGTCGATGGTCAGGTAGTTGTTCAGAGAACGCTGGCTGTATTTCTTTTCGGGAAGGAATTCTCCCGGAGGAATGGAGGCATCCTCAGCAGCGCTGCACAGGATTTGTAACATAGATTGATAAAAGCACTGAAGGGTGTCGGCATCCAATGTCCCGGCTTGCGCCAGATTGTCCAAATATCCCTTGGCTTCACGACCGACTAGGGGCGCATATCCACTGGTCAATAGGCTCTCCCAACGTTTGAAATTGGGAGACTCTTTGTGCTCATGTGGGGTCTCGGCGATGTCCCCAGGAAAAAAGACCCCGCTGGCCAACGCAACGTTTTGTTCGCGCAGATGCAGGAGTACACGCGCACGGCCGGTCAATTCGGAAGGGAACAGACGAGGGCCGGCATAGCACGCGACTTCGCAATGGAAGTGATTGGCACAAGCCTCCCAAAAGGAGGTCAGCTGTCTTTTTAAAGCCGATTCATCCATAAAGATGCTTTCCTCTGCATAGGAGAGAAAGGCAAAAGAGGAGCGATCCAGCTGAACCAAAAGAATCTTTTGGCCGTACTGGGCAAACAATTCAGATAAGATATTTGCAAAGGCATATTTTACAAGGTCACGGTTCCACCCGTTTGTACAATCGTTCCATCGGAGAAGCTGGATCAAAACATAATAGGCCGGCGTATCGCCGTGGATAGGTATTTCTAACTTTTCGAAGTCCTCTAGGATGGTGGAGAGTTGAACCTCTTCCCCACAATACCAACCTTTGAGCATTCCTTCCAACAGAACATCGCGGCGTCGATACATCATTTTTCCATAAGAGGAATACTCTTGAAGTTCCCGGCGGGTCTCCACCTTGTGTATGGCCCGAAGGACAGATGCTTGGATATCTTCGTAACGGGCGGGCTGAAGGATGTAATCGAATCCACCCAGGCGAACAGCCTCCTTGGCATAATAGAAATCTGCGTGCGCTGTCAAAAAAATGCATTCGGTGTCCAGGCCTTGTTCCTGAACCCAACGGAAAAGAGCAAGCCCATTTTCCACAGGCATTTCAATGTCGCAGAGCATAATGTCAACCCGCTGTGTCAATAGAATCTGCTTTGCCTCAAAGGCGTTATATGCTGGGACAACCTTTGTAACCCCAATATCACTCCAATGCACGCCGGAGATAATTCCACCAACCACATTGGATTGATCATCGACCACAAGAACGGTCATCGCTGTCACCTTCTTCTGGAATAAAAATTTCGATTCGGGAACCTCTTTTCAGATTACTGAACGAGAAAATGCTCTTACCTTTATAGAGCAACGCAAAACGATGCTTTACGTTGAGGATACCAACATGCTGCCCCGTGTATTCAAATTTCCCCGCTTGGTTAAGTGCTTCCAGCATTTCCGGTGGAAATCCACTTCCATTGTCGGAGATGGAAATATTGATATATCGCGCCTCTTCCGTTTTGAGTGCCATGACCTTTATATAGATTGCGAGGGGTTCGCCAGGTAGAGAGGCATGCTTAACAGAATTCTCCACAAAGGTCAAAATGGACATCGGAGGCACTTGAAAATCAAAAAGTTGTTCATCAGCGTCGATGTCGCAGGTGGGAGGGCAGGAGGCGCTCATCTGTTGTAAAAGCAGATAGCGCCTGACACTTTGTAGCTCGTCCCGCAGAGGGACCAGCGTCATATTATCAGAAAATAGATAGCGCAGATAGTCGGACAGGGCCAGAATCATCTGTTGAATCTGTTCAAAACGCCTCTCCTGCGCGAGTGCATACAGGTTTTTTAGACAGTTCAAGAAGAAGTGCGGGCGTATCTGAATCTGCAAATATTGTAGTTGTGCCTTCTGTAGCTCCAATTCTTTTTCGTAGGCGGCAATTTTGAGGGATTTAATCTCCTCCATCATGCCATTGAAGGTATCGCTCAACTGCTTAAATTCCACCACACGATAGTCGGTTTCCATTTTAGCATCCAAGTCACCACATTTAATAGCGTTCATGGTTTGTACCAACTGTTCCATAGGCTTAAAGAACAGCCGTTTTAAAATATAGTAACAGATGGGAAGAAGTACCAGCAGGGCGATCGAAGCCATCAACAGCAAAAGCTGAGCGAAATCCATATGGTGAAGAAGATCTCGATAGGGGGTCAGATAGACGAACCAGACCCCTGCCACCTCGGAGTACTGTTGCACAGCGAGATATTGGCCATTTCCAGCCTGATAGAAGGAATCCGAAGTCCACTGAATTTGAACCTCCTCCTGCTTTGCCCATTCCTGTGAAGTCAACAGCTGCCCGTCCGGAGCCGCATACAACAATACGCCATTCTGTGGGTCCGTGGAATCCTGCGGCCGCAGCGACCGATTTAGATCCACAGCACAGACGAAATAGACCCCACCGCTGCCGAGAATTCGCAGCAAAAAGGCCTCGTCTCCCATGGAATAGATCTGCCAACGGCTGCGGTCTATCTCTCCGGAGCCAGTGAGTTCTTCCAGATAGGAGCGCAGCTGCTCTTTGACGGTGTAGGTGTAGGAACCGCCATAGGCTTCCCGATGCAGTCCGTTCGGCTCTGTGAAAAGGAACATACCTCCGATGATCCGCTTGGTAGCGATCATTTCCTGATACCGGTTGATGATTTGCTTGGAACAGAGGTGTGCTTCCAGCGGGTCCATGGGACTGCGCAAACGTTGAAAATTGGTATCGCCTACCACAAGGTTGGCAAGGAAGAGATCAATATCCTGTAGGTCTTTTTCCAGAGAACTCTTATATAGGTATACCGTGCTGCGGTTGCTCTCCGCCACGCGCTCGTTCATGGCCTGCATCGTATAAAAATTGTAACCGACCAGGAACAAAACCAGGGGCACAACAAAGAGCATCAAAACCTGAATAATTTGCTTTTTGGAGGAAATGTGAATTTTCATAGCGCACGTGCCGTTTCCTCTCCTGTTATTCTACCGATTTCTATTATTTTATCATAAATTGACAACGAAGCAAGTTCTTTACCGATTTATCGCAGAATATACAAAAAAATATAGGGAAAAAGTACAGATAAAAATTTGGATAGATCAATACAGTGGTTCTGGGAAGAATCGACCATTTTACGGGAAAGGGTGAGATGTTTTTCTAAAAAGCAGTGGTAATCTGTGGAAATTATGGTATAATTTAATAAATATAGCATTTTTTCAAAAAGTGCGTCCCTTTGTAGGAGGGAATGGTGCATATCGGGGAAAAACTGGAATCCTGCATCAAATATCCATAAAATTGATACGGATTGCCCTTGTTTGCGCGTCCCAATGGGGATACAATGAAAGCAAGACAAAGGGAAATAAACCGGATGGCGGATCGCGCGTTCCGCTCTGGAAAAACATATGAAAACGGGAGGTACCAATCATGCTTTCAGCAGAAGTAAAAAAAATGATCTCCAGCGGTGGGCTGGATGAAAAGATGGCTTACATCTACGCTTGCAGCACGGCGGATGTCGCTGGCTATCGTGAGAGATTCGTACATGCGATTGAGACGTTTGAAGAACTCTATGGCGCAGACCGCGATATCTCGATCTTCAGCGCACCTGGACGCACCGAAATTGGCGGGAATCATACCGACCATCAGCGCGGGCGCGTGCTGGCGGCGAGCGTCAACTTGGATGTCATCGCTATTGTAGCGTTGAACCCGGACACCAAGGTGCGTATCAAGTCCGAGGGTCACAGAGGGGATGAAATCGACGCCAAAAACCAGGAGGTCAATCCCTCTGAGATGAATACGTCCCGTGCTTTGATTCGCGGGATCTGTGCACGCTATCAGCAGTTGGGTTATACAGTGGGCGGCTTTGACGCTTACACGACGTCCAATGTTCTGACGGGTTCCGGTCTTTCTTCTTCCGCTGCTTTTGAAGTGCTTGTAGGGACCATCGTCAATGAACTGTTCTGCGAGGGAAAGGAAAGCGCGCTTTCCATTGCTCAGATCGGCCAGTACGCAGAAAACGTGTACTTTGGAAAGCCCTGTGGGCTGATGGACCAGGCGGCCAGTTCGGTGGGCGGCTTTGTCCAGATTGACTTCAAAGATAAAGACCATCCAGAAGCGCAGAAAGTGGATTTTGACTTCACAAAGTGCGGTTATGCACTCTGCATCATTGACACCAAGGGCAGCCACTCCGACCTGACGCCCGATTACGCGGCGGTGCCGGCAGAGATGAAGGAAGTTGCGGCATTCTTTGGCAAAGAGGTTCTGCGCGAAGTCGATGAAGAGGAGTTTTATGCCAATATTGCAGCGCTTCGCCAGAAGATGGGCGACCGTTGCGTGCTGCGTGCGATGCACTTCTTTGCGGACAACGCCCGTGTGCTCGACGAAGCCGCGGCTCTGAAGGCAAATGATTTTGATACGTTTAAAAAGCTGATTGTCGAATCCGGCTATTCCAGCTACATGTATTTGCAGAATGTGTTCTCGGCGAGCCATCCGCAGCAGCAGGGTGTGTCGATTGTCCTGGCGCTTGCCCAGCGCCTGTTGGAAAAGCGCGGCGGCGCTTACCGTGTACACGGCGGCGGTTTTGCCGGCACCGTACAGACCTTTGTTCCGGTGGATTATCTGCCAGAGTTTGTGAAAGCAATGGAGGCGGTCACCGGAGAGGGGAGCTGCCACAACCTGCGCATCCGCCCGGTAGGCGGCACGCGTATCCTGTAATACAGACCTGCTTTTTGTATCAAATTTATATTTTCAAATACATAGGGATATAGGAGGAAATGAATTATGGCAGAATTGAGATGGCATCCGTTGATTCAGGACTGGGTGATGATTGCGTCGAACCGGCAGGGACGCCCCCAGATGCCCAAGGACTACTGCCCGTTTTGCCCCAGCTTTGGCAATGTACCGGATTATGAAGTGTTGGAGTACGACAACGACTTCCCGGCGCTTTCCCAAAATCCACCGGAGCCGGACGAGGGGATTGCAAACGACTTTTTCAAGGTAAAGCCGTCCTACGGCAAGTGTGAAGTCATCCTGTATTCTCCCGGCCATACGGTGACCATGCCGGAGCTGTCCTATGACCACATGAAGAAGCTGGTGGACCTGTGGTGTGAACGGTTCAATGTAATGCGTTCCGACGAAAAGATCAAATATGTGTTCCCCTTTGAAAATCGCGGCGAAGTGGTGGGTGTGACCATGCCCCATCCGCACGGCCAGATGTATGGTTATTCTTTTATTCCGAAGAAGCTTGCGCTGGAAACCGCGTCCGCAAAGGAATATTTGGAAAAAACCGGCAACTGCCTGTTCTGTGATACGTTGAAACATGAACTCGAGGCAGAAAAGCGCATCATCTTCCAGAATGAGCACTTCACGGTTTATCTCCCGTTCTATTGCGAATATCCCTATGGCGTCTATATCATGGCAAACCGCCATGTGCAGTATATTACAGACCTCACGGAGGAAGAAAAGTACAGCCTTGGTGTTACTATCCGCGACACCGTGGGGATGCTCGACAGCCTATTTGACTACCGTTTCCCCTATATGATGTGCATGCACAATGCGCCGGTCAATTCGGGCGATTACTCCAAGGATTTCCATTTCCACATTGAGTTCTTCCCACCAATGCGCAGTGCTGATAAGCAGAAGTTTAACGCTTCCAGCGAGACGGGCGCATGGGCTCACTGCAACCCGACCTGCCCAGAGGAAACTTCCAAGGAACTCCGCGCAGCGTACGCGAAGTTTATGGAAAGCAAAAAGGGCGAATAAAATTGTAAGATGGCGCTTGTAGGGCAGCTGGCGTGTAAAAATGGTTGGCTGAAAGCAATGCGCTGTATGGTCCATCAAGATCAGATTACCGGCGGTTGCCGCCCCTGGCGCAAAAGTGTGTCGGGCGTCCAATGACGGCCGGATACCAGAAAGGATGATTGATTATGACAGTACTGGTGACCGGCGGCGCCGGATTTATCGGTTCCCACACCTGTGTGGAGCTGCTCAACAATGGTTTTGACATTGTTGTGATGGATAACTATGTGAACTCCTCTCCCGACGCACTGCGTGCCGTAGAGAAGATCACAGGGAAGACCTTCCCCAGCTATGAATGTGATATGCTCGATTACGACAACTTTGAAAAGATTTTCAAAGAGCACAAGATCGACGCAGTGATCCATTTTGCAGGACTTAAAGCGGTGGGCGAATCTGTCCAGAAGCCGTTGGAATATTACCACAACAATATCACGGGAACATTGCACCTGCTCGATCTCATGCGCAAATATCAGGTCAAGAAGATCGTATTCAGTTCTTCTGCGACCGTCTACGGGATGAACAACAAGGTTCCGTTTAAGGAGGATATGCCGGCAGGCGGCACCACGAATCCATACGGCACCACGAAGTTCTTTATCGAACAGATCATGCAGGATGTCTGTGTTGCGGATAAGGACCTGAAGGTTGCGCTGTTGCGCTACTTTAACCCGATTGGCGCCCATCCGTCCGGGCTGATTGGTGAGAATCCAAACGGCATTCCGAACAATCTTATGCCGTATATTGCGCGTGTAGCGGCTGGTAAGCTGCCGTGCCTCTCGGTTTATGGAGACGACTATCCAACCCCAGATGGCACCGGTGTACGCGATTACATCCATGTGTGCGACCTGGCAGTCGGCCACATCAAGGCACTGGAAAAATTGGACAGCGTCCAGGGGGCGGAAATCTACAATTTGGGCACTGGAAAAGGCAGCTCGGTTCTGGATGTCGTAAAAGCCTTTGAAAAGGCCTCCGGTGTAAAGATCAATTACAAGATTGCACCGCGCCGTCCGGGTGACATCGCGGAGTGTTATGCGGATGCTTCGAAAGCAAAGAAGGAGCTCGGTTGGGAAGCCAAATATACGTTGGACGATATGTGCCGGGATTCCTGGAACTTTACGAAAAATCAGAAGTGATGGCTTTTATCGTCTGATAAAATGAATGAAACAATAAAAATTGCGCTGCGAAAACCGCAGCGCAATTTTTATTGTTTGAAGAGAAAAACACGACCAGAGTAATATTTATCCATATGTATGGAACATGTTGGAAAATGTACAAAATCAAGCCTTTTGCTCGTACTTCCTGCCCTGTTTTTATTGCGTTTCTATTTCGTAGAGATTGGTTTTGTAAAAGTCGATGGAGGCAATTTGATGGGATTCTTTGCCACTCAGAATGGAATCACATATCGTACAACACAGGACGAAATGGAATCTTTTTATGAGGCTTTGGATCATCCCATTTTAGCTACCGAACCCTGTTGCATGATAGGGAAAGGGGGATGGAAATAAAGAATTGATAGACACATCGAAACCCTAGATAAGATACTACGTTTTTGTTTATGAAAGAATGTTTGGTGGTGTAACACATCCAGGACACCAAAGAATTGGCCTATAGACAAGGATCGCAAGGGTGGGGTCTCGCCGCGCCATTATAACGCTTTAATAATGGTTTATAACCTTTCGGGGTAGTTTAGAAAGCCGGATACAATTTGTATCACGATTATAAGGGCCCTGTGTCTTGAAGCCGTCTTATGGGTGCCCAAGACATTTGATCGGCCTTGTAGTTCCACCGCTTCAGATTTCATAAAATATAGCTCAATGTTTATTGTTTCAAATCTATCGAAGCGTTTTGTATTCATGACGATTTGTCCAATAGAAGCTTTTTAGGCAAAGGGCAAGCGGGTCAAAAAATTCTTTTGGGTACACATGAATCACGTCATTCACCAGTCCTTTTATGGGAAACGAACAAGGAATTGGATAATAATTTGGAAGAAACAGACAGACCTATCAGAAGAACGGAAAGGCCAGCAAATTTTAATGAAGTCTTTATGAAGAAGAAGGGTTCTTAATGTGTTCTTGATTCCCTTTTTGGAAGGACGGACGTATAATAGGGGCAATTTCTGAGGGGTTTCCCTTAGGAAAGAAAGCCAAAAAGCTTTGTCAGGGCATGGCCAGAAAGATCTGGCGGGATGGCGGTGACAGCCTCAATCTTCATTGGGGAAGATTTGAGGGCTATTGGGGCTTTCCATAGCCGCTGTATGAAAGAACGCCTCCCCCAGACAGAGAAAAACTGTGGCCACCCTAGAAAGGATGTCAGCACAGATGGGAAAAACGGTCTTCCAAGGCGCGGGAGTGGCGCTGGTCACCCCGATGTACCCGGACCTTCGCATCAACTACAGCATGCTGGATCAAATGATTGACCGCCAGCTCACCGGACATACGGACGCCATTGTGGTGGTCGGTACGTCGGGAGAAGGGTCCACGCTTACCGATGAAGAACACTGTGAAGTGGTAGAACACACTGTACGCCGTGTCAACCACCGGATTCCGGTGATCGCCGGCGTAGGCTCCAACAACACGTCACATGCGGTGGAGCTTTCAAAGGGGGCGGCCCGAGCGGGTGCAGATGCGCTTCTGCATGTGACGCCTTATTACAACAAGGCATCGCAGCGGGGGCTGGTGCAGCACTTCAATGCATGTGCAAACGCAACCGATCTGCCGGTCATCCTATACAATATTCCATCGCGTACAGGCGTCAATATCCAGCCAGAAACGTATTTGGCGCTCTGTGAAAATGACCGCATTGTGGGAGTGAAGGAGGCCAGCGGGAACTTTTCGCAAATGGCAACCATTGCTGCCCTGTGTGGTGACCGTCTGGACATTTATTCTGGAAACGACGATCAGACGCTTCCCGCCTTGGCGCTGGGGGCAAAGGGAATCATCTCTGTGTTATCGAATTTGGCGCCGAGTGTGATGCATTCGATCTGCCAGAGTTTCTTTGACGGAGATGTTGCCCGCAGTCGTGAATTGCAGCTGCAATATACGAATCTGATGCAGGCTTTGTTTATGGACGTCAATCCCATCCCTGTAAAGCAGGCGCTCTGCATGATGGGAATGGACGTAGGACCGTGTAGGCCACCGCTGTGTGCGATGGAAAAACACGATATAGAAAAGCTGTGGTCCGTACTACAGCAGTATTGTTTGAGCGGAAATGTCCACTTGTTTGAGGGACAGTCCGCCCGCTGTGTGGGAATGTAAAAATGGATCGACGAATCGAGATCCAATCAAATCATACCGGTGATAGAACCGGATCGACGAAAAGGGAGCGTTATCATATGAACTTTGTTGAGATTGGAAAGGCGGACGGACCGACCGTCCTGATGGTATATCCAGGCGATTGGACAAAAATTTCGGACCTCAAAGAGTTGGAGGACAAATATCATGTGGTCATTCCGCAGATTCGCGATGGCGAGCACAAAGGAGATGTAGCATCCATTGCGGAATGTATCCGCGATAAATGCAGCGGCCACGTATACGCAATCTGTGTTTTGGATGCTGGATGGAGCATCCTGCGTTATATTTTGGAGAAGCACCGTGTTTCCGCAGAAAAGACTTTTGTCGAGGGTCCCACAAATGCACCGGGCGAGTTCGTAGTACGTTCGATCTTGCAGGATGCTTATGCTTCTTAATTGAGTACACTGTCCCATGAAATTTCAAAGCCCACCTTCCAGTAAAATGCTGGAAGGTGGGCTTTTTGTTGTCTCCGTGGATATTGTTAAAACGGCCTTTCTTCATATGGAACCTTTTTCCTAGATTTTGCTTTTGAAAAAGTTATTCAATTTGTCCCTCTTTTGCATTAAAATAAAACTGTCGAAGTATATTCGCAATCGGATGAGCCCTACTATTGCCTCATATCCCTGTCGCAGATGAGCAAACGGGCAGATGTGACTAAGGCAACCGTCATCAAAGGACGGCTATAAAACGGGAAGCGGCTCCTATTGCTTATCGAGTAATAAATCATTGTAATGGGAACCGCCAGGATATGATAGACACGGTGAAACGGGAGAAGATCCCAATCACAAACATAGTAGGTCTGATTTGTGATAAGACGAGGTCGGATTTTTGATAATGAATGGTTCGAAGGCAGAAAATTATAGAAAAGTTGTCAGTTTTTTGATAGTGGAGGTCAGGATTTTGGCAGAAATCAAAAAATCAACCGAGTATAATATAAATACAATGAATCAAAAAGATCAAATGAAAAAAGGGGGATTGCAAAACAAACGGCTGAAACCTTGCGAGGCTTCAAAAAGGAATTCCGATAGTATTTTGGAGAGTTGCCCCGATAAAAAGAGAGCAAGGGGGCCAATCATGAAGCGGACAGGATGGCTGGCGATGTTGCTGGCGGGAGTTCTACTGTGGAATTTGACAGCCTGTACAAATGGAACAACTGGGACAGAGCAAACACCTTCTTCGCAGAGTTCTTCTGAGGATTTTTATACGGTGGATGTGTATGCGTTGGGAAGGGCTTCTGAACCGCTGAGAAAAGAAATCGAAGAGCGTGCAAACGCCATCCTTGAAGAATCTTGCGAGGCCAAGATCCGTTTGACCTATCAGGGGACAAAGGAAAATTGCCTCCAACAGGTGAAACTGGCGGTTTCCACCGGAAAAAAAGTGGACCTTTTCCCGACTTTTGAAACGGGCGTGGCTGTTATGGTGAACTATGGCCTGATTACCCCCTTGAACGATTATCTGTCTTTGTGTGGCCCGGAGATTCAAGAGGACATTTCACCGGAGGACTGGCAGTGTGTCACGTTCAATGGAATGATCTGTGGCGTACCGATTAACCGGGAAAAAGCGACCGGGCGCGGGTTTGTTTACCGGAAAGATCTAGCAGAGGCGTTGGGGTATCAGGAAGAGGATTTGCAGACCATACAGGATCTTGAAGATCTTCTGCTAAAAGTACGGGATGCATATCCGGACATGTATCCGGTCGTCACCAGCAGTGGCTTGGCAAGGCTCCCAATGCCATATGACCGGTTGGGAGACGACTTAGGTGTGCTGGAGAACAGCTTTACGGATTCCACGGAGGTTGTCAATCTGTTTGAGACGGATTCCTACCGGCAGATGGTGGAGCTCCAGTGGGATTGGGCGCAGAAAGGTCTGCTGATGCCGGACGGCGCGTCCAATACGGACAACGAGTTTTCGCTGATGCGGGCAGGAAAGGGATTTGGGCACTTTGCCAATGTAAAACCCGATAAATATGGTGAGGTCATCCGGAGTGTGGGATATGAAATTGGGATTTTTTCAATTGTCCCGCCGTATAGCGAGACCACATTGGTTTCTTCGATGTGGAGCATCGGTCATACCAGCGAGCAGCCCGACAAAGCCATGCGGGTACTCAACGAGATGTACACCAATCCAGAACTGGCAAACCTGCTCACCTATGGAATTGAGGGGAAAACCTATCAAATACTGGACCATGAGCAAAATATTGTCGGATTTCCAAAGGGGATTGACAGTGACAATGTACCCTATGGGTTTATTATTTGGTCATGGCCTAATGAGTTAATCGCTCATGTATGGCAGAAAGATCCGCCGGATGTTTGGCAGCAGGTGGAGACCTTTAATCAAGAGGCACACCCATCCCCAGCACGCGGATTTGTATGGGATAACACCGAGGTGCTTGGAGAGGTCAGCGCCTGCAATGCGGTGTTGGACGAATATCGTAATGCCTTGGAATGTGGTTCTCTCGACCCGGCAGTCACATTGCCGCGTATGAACCAAGAACTCAGAGCAGCGGGTATTGACAAAATCCTTGCAGAGAAGCAAAAACAATTAGACCACTGGTTGGCAGAGCGACGTTCATCGTAGAAAGTAGAAGTACCGTTTTACAGCGGCGTCATTCGCTGGATGAAAGACGAAGGATCGGGCCGAAAGGCCATTTATGGATAGCATTATATACGCGCACCCATGCTTGTCAAAAGCAAATCTTTGGCAGGCTTTCTTTTCTACACATTTTTTTCGAATGGAGGGATGCCCATGCAGGACATACGAGCGGACCAGAGTTAACGGTTACATTTTAGGAAAAGGAGAGAAAAGCAGAATGAAAAAGATCCATCGATCTATTTGGGCATTGGTTCTGACCTTTACAATGCTGCTGGGCACGTGTACCAGCGCATTTGCAGCAACCTCGCGCGCGGAAGAACCGGAGATGAAAGAACCGGGCATTGTCACCATTCGCAGTGGCGACAATGTAAATGGTAAGATTCAGGGCGTCCCATCCGATACGGAGGGTGTCACCGTCTACAAAGGTGTTCCATTTGCGGAGCCTCCGGTGGGAAAATTGCGCTGGAAAGCGCCGCAGGATCTCACAGAAACGTGGGATGATGTGCGCGTTTGCGACAAATGGGGCAACCAGGCGATGCAGCCAGAAAACTTGAACCCCGTTGGCGAATTCTGGGGCGACGAGTTCTATTTTGACGAAGATTACAATCCCGAAATCAGCGAAGATTGCCTGTATTTGAACGTCTATGCACCGGAACATGCGGAAGACGAGCAGCTTCCGGTCATGGTTTGGATTCATGGCGGCGGTTACGACCATGGCCATGCATCCGAAATGGAGTTCAATGCTTCCAAATTGGCAGCGCAGGGGATCATCGTGGTATGTATCCAGTACCGTGTCAATGTATTTGGTTTCCTGGCTCTGCCGGAACTCAGCGCAGAAAATGAGGAAGGCGTTTCCGGTAACTACGGTACATTGGATCAGATCAAGGCGCTGGAATGGGTGAATGAGAATATTGCAGAATTCGGTGGCGATCCAAAGAACGTCACCATCTGCGGCCAGTCCGCAGGCGCCATGTCTGTAACAGCGCTGCTTTCCACAGACATGACGGACGGGCTGTTTAACCGTGCGATTATCCAGAGTGGTTTTGGCGGTTATGCAGCACCTGGCAGCTATAAATCCTTAGAGGAGAAGGAAGAAACTTGCCAAAACGCTATTGAAAAAGCATTCGGAGAGGGCGTCACCCTGGAAGAGCTTCGCGCAAAGGATGCGAAAGATTTCCTGGCGGATAACGTTTACAGTTCCCTCAAGAGTGCGGCTGGCAACAATACGTTGGACAACTATGTCTTTACAGAGGAATCCATCGATTTGACCCTTGAGGGTGCGCTCGACGGCATCGACATCATGATCGGCGGTACAGCGGACGAGTATACCTCCTTGTCCGGTACGCCGGATGGCACGATGGATGTTGAAGCATTCCAGGAAAAGATGGAAAATCAGTACGGAGAGCTGTACAATCGCTCTATCTACAATGCGCTCAACGAGAAACAGGCTTATCGCATGAACCTGCGTTCCACCAGCGACAGCAGTTTGGCGAAGTACCGGATCTCTGCTGAATACGGCAAGACGCATAACGAAAATCACAACGCTTATGTTTACTATTTCGATCACGACTTGGCGCCACACGATCCGGAGATCGTAGGCAACCGCGATGAGGATTTCTACGGTTCCTTCCATTCCAGTGAACTATGGTATATGTTCAACTCCATGCGGGACGACATTGAAGGCCAACGCAACTGGACCGATGCGGATCATGAGTTGGGCGATATAATGTCCACCTACTGGGCAAACTTTGTCAAGACCGGTGATCCAAATGGAGAGGGCCTCCCGGTTTGGGAAGAATGTACCTCGGATACGAACGGTGCATTCATGCACTTTAAGGATGTGGAGGACGGCGTAGCGGCTGTCTGCACAACAAAATCCGATTATCCGGCGCGCGACCGCCTGATGATGGCGGCAAACCTGGATTCCTTCGGTCTGACCGAGGACGATTTGCAGATGTCGTATAATATCCCCTATGGCGACATTCCCACAGAAATCGTTACAGAAGTACTGGACGATGGGCAGCGCGTAGTCGAAATCAACTTGACTTACGACAGTGCAGTCGATGAGGACAGCGTTTCCAAGGATGATTACAAGATCAAGGCAACCCTTACCTATGGAGACGGTTCCAACGATCTGGAAGGTTACCGCACCATCACGGACATCGATGTCAATGGCAATGTTGTGACTATTGAACTCGATCCCGAGGATGAAACAGCCGTGACAAGCTTCTATAGTTCTTTGACGACCCCGTACGATATTTCGTATCTTGTAACACAAAAGGGAGAAATCGAAACAGCGGAGGGGACTGTTGAACCCGCAAAATACAAGGATACCTCCATCACCAACCGCATTGTAGATGACTTCCAGAGTGCAACGGGCGGCAATGTCAACGGAAGATCCCTCAACTATCGCTATTATGACCCGATCAAGGTCAATGGTGTGAGTGAGGATGGCAAATATCCGCTGATCCTGTTCCTGCACGGCGGCGGAGAAAAGGGCGACAACAATTTGTCCCACTTGATCGCAAACAAGGGCGCCGTCGCTTGGGTAGAGCCGGACCGCATTGCGCGCAATCCGGTCTATGTATTGGCGCCGCAGTGTCCGACCGAACCCTCTGGGTGGATCAACAAGGAAAACCAGGACCTGGTGGTTCAAATTCTGGAGGAATTTATCCAGGAACATCCGCAGGTGGATACGGACCGCATCTACATCGAGGGTATGTCGATGGGAGGCATGGGCACTTGGGAAATGATCCTGGAACACCCGGACCTCTTCGCAGCAGCAATCCCGATTTGCGGGCGTGTTTCTACCAGCTATTATGAAGATGGCGGCAAGAAGTTTGACGCATTGGCAAATATGCCGATCTGGGTTGCCCATGCAGAGGATGACCCGTCCGTCAACGTTCAGGGCTCGGACGATGCAGTTGCAGCCTTGCAGGCACACGGCAACACTTCTGTAAAATATTACAAATATTTGCCGGAATCCATTTGGCCGAATCATCATCACAGCTGGAAGGCCGTGTATGAAGATGAAGAAATTTATAACTGGCTGTTCGAACAGAATAAGTCCAGAACCGAGAATGGCACGATCAACCCGAAGACCCTTTACACGGTCAAGGACTATGGCGACGGTGTACAGGCCATTTGGGATTACGATGTCGATCCGATGTATGTGATGGTCAATGGTGACCGCGCGGTTCTGATCGATACCGGCATGGGCCAGGGCAATCTCTATGACAAGCTCAAGGCCATGTTGCCCGAAACAGTGACCAAGATTGATGTCCTACTGACCCACAGCCACGGAGACCACACTGCTCAGGCGTATCAGTTCGCAGATAAAGAAGATGTGGAACATATCTACATCGGCGCAGCAGACGAAGCCACAGTGAAATCGATGATGGAGCGTCAGGGCGTCAGCACCGAGAAGCTCACAGCGGTCAACGACGGCGATAAGATCCCGTTCGGCGACAAGTATTTCCAGGTCATCGATATTGTGGGACATACGGCTGGTTCCGTTGGCTACATGATCGAAGACAAGCTCTTCACTGGTGATGCGATTGGTTCCGGGTATGTCTGGATGCAGATCGGCATGTGCTCCATTGAAGAATATGTGAACTCCCTGCAGCACCTCAACGATTCCATCGGCGACCGTGACCTGACCGTTTATGGCGGCCACACGCAGTATCGCGGCACAATGACCGACCAATATGTCCGCGATATTCTCGAATGTGCGAAGGGAATTGTGGATGGATCTATCGAAGGTGAGCAGTACATCCGCGGCAATGTCCGCGATGCGAAGATCGCAACTTATGGCACGGCTTCCATCGTTTATGATCCTGCGAAGGTGACCGACACCTGTGAGGTAGAACTCATCACGAAGGTGATGGACGACGGCCAGAAGGTAATTGAAGCGGTTGTCACCTACCCAGAAGATGTCAATCCGGATTCTATCTCTACAGCGACCTATCAGGTGCGTGCGGAACAGACAGCGGATAACCCAACCTTTAACAACGTCGGCATGCGGACTATCACCGGTGTGCAGGTGGATGGGAATCAGGTTACGATCTCCCTCGACCCCACGGATACGATCGCAGGCACCAGTTATTTCGATTACAATGCGTTCCAGACCTTCATGTTTGACCTTTCCTATGAGGTTACCCAGCTGCGCGATGTCGAGCTGGCCAACGGCGAGACTGTAGCAGCAGGCGGGACCTATGCAAATACTTCGATTACGAACCTGACCGTGGACGACTTCCAGGAGGCAGAAGTTACGAACAAAGCGGGCAAGACGATCCCGTATCGTTACTACGACCCGATCCAGTCCGCTGGTAAGGATGCAGACGGCAAGTATCCGGTGGTAATCTTCCTGCACGGAGCGGGTGAATCCGGCGACAATAATTTGTCCCATATCATCGCGAACAAGGGCGCCGTCGTTTGGGCAGACCGTGTGGACATGAACCCGTGCTATGTGCTGGCGCCGCAGTGCCCGAGCATGGCCGAAGGCTGGGTTCAGGAGGACAACGAAGCGCTTGTCATGCAGATGCTCGATGAGTTCATCGCAGAGCATGCAGACACCATCGACACAGATCGTATCTACATCCAGGGCCTGTCTATGGGCGGTTACGGCACCTGGAAGATCATCCTCGACCATCCGGAAATCTTTGCAGCAGCAATGCCGATGTGCGGTGGCGTGGACGATAGCTACTATGCAAACAACAACGAAGCATTCCAGAAGATCAAGAATATGGCAATCTGGACCTTCCACAATGCGGATGACAGCACTGTTCCGGTGGAAAATACCCGCAAAGTGGTGGAGGCTCTGAAGGCAGTTGGTAGCCAGTGTATCAAGTATGAAGAGTACAGTGCCGGCTCTACCACTCCGGACCCGCATCAGGTTTGGAAGTATGTGTACAGCGACCGCAATGGCACACCGTACAACTGGCTGTTCCAGCAGTCGTTGAGCCGTTCGAAGAATCATACACAGAATCCGTCCTTGGAGTACACCAAGGAGACAATCAAACCGGGTATGACGGTTGTGCGCGACTATGAACTCGGCCAGATTTGGGTGCTCGAAAACAAGGATGGCGCCACGGTAATCGATACCGGTATGGGCGCAGGTGATCTGTTTGATTACATTGTCAACAATGTCCTGGAAAACAAAAATGCGAACATGAATGTGGTTCTGACACACAACCATGGTGACCACATCGGATGCCTGGACGACTTTGTCGGCAAGGACCAGGTGAAGAACGTTTATGTCGCAGAGGGAGATAAGGACGCAATCATTAAGAAGATGGGACCGGATGCCGATAAAGTTTCCATTGTCAAAGATGGCGATTTCATCAGTATTGGTAACGGTGAAAACCTAGAGGTTGTCGCAGTTCCCGGCCACACGGCAGGCTCCATTGTTCTGTTCTATGGTGATGAGGACGTATTTACCGGCGACGCTGTGGGTTCCGGAGACCTATGGATGCAGATCGGCATGTGTTCGATTCAGACCTACACCAAGTCTTTGCAGCACTTTATCGATAAGGTAAACGGCCGCCAAATGATGCTGCGTACCGGCCATGCGGAAAACCTGGAGCCGTTCACAGAGGAATACCTCGATGACTTGATGAATTGTGCAGAAGGCATCATCGACGGCAGCATTGAACCCACCGTCTATCCAAGAAGAGATGCAAGCTATGCCTCTTACGGTAGAGCGAACATCGTCTACTATCCGTATCAGATCTTCGATGCAGACTTCACAGATCTGAATGAAGCTATTCAGGATGCGGAATCCCGCTCTTCCAGCAAGTATACCAGCGACTCTTGGGCGAAATTGCAAGAGGCGGTTGCAGCAGCAAAGGCCCTGCCGTCTACAGCAACACAGCCCACAGTGGATGCTGCCGTACAGGCGATCAACGACGCCATCAAGGCGTTGGTTCCGAGAAGCAGTTCTTCCTCTTCTGGCGGCGGTTCCACGACTGTTTATGTGCCTGCGGATAGTACCTATGGTGAAGAGGGAAGCGGTGTACCAACAACACCAGGAACGGGTACTGGTACAACGGTCACTGGTCCATATGTGAAATCTGACACGACGCTTCCGTTTACAGTCAAGCAGGGCCAGGCATATTGCTTCAAGATGACACTGGTCAATGGCAGCAATATTTTGCCGCTCTTCACCGTTGGCGATGGCAGCGTATTTAAGACTCAGTTTGTAACGCAGATTGGCAATGACTACTACTTCCGCATTTGGGCAATCGGTGATGTGGGCGAGTCCACCGGCGTGTACACCACGTTGACAGGTCAGGCCGCACAGCAGCACTGTGTAGTAACCATTGCAGCGTAAGGACTTCTCTAGGCTGGGCGCGGTTGATGGGCAACAGAAATCTACTGCCCAGCAAAGCTGCTTTTCTCTTGGGGCCGCCCGGATTTTCCGGGCGGCAACCAGGGAAAAGGGAGCATCGAATCAATTTACTTATTCCTTTTCTTTTTCATCTTCCTTAACCCATTTTTATAAAAGAACGGCAGAAGGCAGCAGCATCGGTTTTCCGAGGTTGAATGGCTTCTGCTATTCTTTTTATTTGGCGCTTTGCCAAAAGAATGGAAAAATCGGATGGTTTCTCCAAACAATGATTGAAATTTATGCTACAGCGTGTTATAATTACTATCAGTTTTCATATCCGCCCGTAGCGAAGCTGGATATCGCAGCAGATTCCGATTCTGAAGGCCGGGGGTTCGAATCCCTCCGGGCGGGCCAGATGTGTGTGAAGTTTCACACAGCGTGCTCCTTCTTTGCCCTCTTTATGGGCGGCCTGAATCTGAAAGGATTCAGGCGAGAAGGGGACGGTATTCTTGGAAACGGGAGATTGTGCAGGGCCGCGAATATAGAGCTTTCATTGGGTTTGGCGGTTGTAGCACGAGGATATTTCTCCGGACGTTTGTTGATTCAACGGAAAAAGCCGTTGGAAAAAGGAAACTGCCGTGTACAAGGAATGGAGGACGTAGCCTTGTATTGCGCAAAGGAGAAAAAAGCAGATGAGAGCGGTTGCTCCGTGTGCAACCGGTTGAGCCAATTTTGTATAGAGGATGGCGTATTGCGCCATGTTGGAAACCCTTTCCCTTGGTAGGAGAGGGTATTTTTATTGTGTGGAACTTTTTGAGGGGAAACGTTTTAACATGGGGGCCTTGGTTGGCCCGCTTTGAGGAATCATTGCAATCGGGGCATTTTTAGAGAATTTCATCAGAGAATAGGCGGTGTGGAAGCATCCGCTTTTATACCGCGGTATGGAAGAAAAGGATTATTTTAATACCGGGAGGAGATTCTGGGTGAACGTTTTAGTAATTGGATGTGGTCGGCTGGGGAGGCGTCTGGCAGAACTGCTGGATCACCATGGACATGATGTCGCTGTAGTCGATTCGGATGCGGATGCATTTCGCATGTTGGAGAAGGATTTTAATGGGATGACCGTTACCGGTTTTCCAATGGATACCAAAGTGTTGAAGAATGCAGGGATTGAAAGCTGCGATGCGGTGGCAGTCTGTACGCCGGATGACAATTTAAACATCACCATTTCGCAGATTGCGAAGGAGTTTTTTGGTGTGCGCAATGTAGTGGCCCGCATTTCGGACCCCGCGCGCGAAAAGGTCTTTAAGCGCTTTGGCCTCAAGACGGTGTGCCATACAAAATTGGCGGGAGACGCAATGTTTACGGCATTGACACAGCCTTGGGATTCCAAGGAGCTGACCATCGGAACGGCAACGGTGGCTTTCCATGTGAAGGAGGCAGACCGCTCTTGGTATGGACTTTCGCTCAGCCAATTCCCTGTAAAAGATGGGGAACAGCTCTTTGGATTGGTTCATGCGGACGGCACAATGGTGCTCAATACGGGGCGACGCGATCAGCTGATCGGAGAAAATGACCGTTTGGTCTTCTCCAACATTATTGATTGACAATGAGGAAAGACTTCCTCGTATAACTTTTATCGCAGAGAATGTGTGGAAAACTTTGCTGTGCGCAAATGTATAAAAGGTAAGCGCATGTTTGATAAAAGGGCCCTCGGGGAAAACGGCCTGATTTTTATAGGGAATTAATGAATTGTATTAAATAAATAAAATATACAAATCGTATAATTCGGGAGGAAAAACGATGCGAATTGTGATCGTTGGAGGCGGAAAGCTAGGGTATCATCTGGCTACGAATATGTTGGAGAGCAAACACGACGTTCGTTTGATCGAAAAAAATAAACTCCGTTGTATGCGATTGGCAAATGAACTGGACGTAGAAGTGATCTGTGGCGATGGAACAGAAATCGAAACGCTGGAAGAGGCGGGTACGCAGAACGCAGATTGTTTTATCGCAGTTACCGGTCAAGACCAAGACAATCTAGTAGCAGCACAGTTGGCGAAAAGGCAGTTTAAGGCAGTAAAGGTGATTGCCCGCGCAAACGACCCGAGAAACATGGATGCGTTGCGTATTTTGGGGGCGGACATTGCCGTCAGCAGCACAGAAATCATCACAAATTTGATTGAGCAAGAAGTTGATGTGGCGGAAATGCATCTTTTGGCAACCCTGAACAAAGGGCGCGCGGGAATCTGTGCGATGACGCTTCCAGCGGATACAGCCTTGGAGGGTGTGATGCTGAAGGATATTGATTTACCGGATAGTTCACTGGTTATCTCCATTCTTCGTGGGGAGTCTATGATGATTCCAAACGGCAATACAGTGATTCATGCGAATGATGAAATAGTCGCGGTGTGTGAAGGCAAGAGTCAAAAACAACTCTTAAAGATTTTACGGGAACGCAGATAAACGCCCGAAAGGGCACATGTGCATAAAAATGCACATGTGCCCTTTCGTTTGTTTATTTTTTTTCGCTGTTTTTCCAGTGGTATTTAAAAATATTTTATAAATATTATATAATAAAACAAAAATATACACCCTAAACATACAAAAAATTTGCAGGATTGACAGACTGTCTATGGAATGGTAAAATATCCCTATAAATTTACATGCATATTTATTAGCGAATATGTAATGCAGTTTTTTCAAACTACAGCTCCATATGCTGTAGAAACAATGATTGAAAGAGGAGGACTAGACATGAAAAAGAGAAGGTTGCTGTTATCGGGAGTATCCATTCTGTTGATGCTCTGCTTGCTAGCAGGTGGAACCATGGCATGGTTTACGGATACGGAAAAGGTAAATGCGGACTTCACAGCAGGTGTTTTAGACATTACGGTAGAGCCGGGCAAAGATGCGGAGACACCTTTGAGCTTTGACAATTTGCGTCCCATGGAATACGAAAAGTTTCTGGCAGAGATCAATCAAGCGGGCAATGGCAATGTATCTGTAGATGGCTATGATCCGAAACCGGTTTATTTCCAGCCAGTGGTTGTTAACAACGCAGGGACTCTTCCGGTTTACATAGAGCTTTCGGTGGAAGCTCTGGATATGAAAGATGTAGAATGCCCGGAGAATGGGGAGAAGAAGATCGAGATTGTCAAGGATGCCCAGGGCAGAGAGACGATCAAGCAGGCTTATAGCCCAGACCATTCGAATGTGCGCGTTGCTTGTACAAACGGCTTGGCCGATGTGTTGAAGTTGGTGCTGTTTGAAAAGGTCAATGGCTCGTGGACAGTCGTATCAGATAACTTGAACCCCGATTCCAACGGAAAACCCTATACGCCGGCCATGGTACTTCCAGCGGCGAGCGGCACACAGACCTATGTGATCGGTGCCTATTTGCCGGATACCGCGGGCAACGCATATCAGGGAAAGCACTTCCATGGAAATGTTGTGGTAAATGCTTTCCAGACCGATGAAGGTGCGGGCGCAGCGGATATGGCGACGGTACAGTGGGTCATGGACGGAAAGGTGATCGGCTCCTATCTGGTGCTGTTCCCTGAGGGCGAAACCACGATGACTTTGACGCCGGATTTGAGCAAGCTCGGCGCAGGATATGAACTGGTAGATCCGAACGCCTCGAAAGTGGTGTCCAAGACAGATAAGACCGCTTCCTTTGAGGTGAAGCTTCAAGAAGATGGGGATGGCAGCTCTGCGGAAGAGGCTATTTGGGTTCGTTCCGCAGAAGAACTGATGAGTATCGGCAATGGCTTGGATCAATTCTACCGTCTTGGAGGGGATATTGACCTTTCCGATTATAACTGGGAACCGATTGGCGGAGAAAAAACGGATGAAACCTTTACCGGCGGTTTCGATGGATGTGGGTATCAGATTACAGGATTGAATATTGGGCAGGACGAGCAAACTGGACGGAGCGTTAAAACGAGCGGCCAATCGGGCGCGCCGAAATATGCGGGGTTGTTTGCCTATTGTGATGGTGCAGAGTTGAAGAATATTGTTATCGAAGCGCCTCAGGTAAAAACAAGTGAATTTGGTGGCGCTTTGGTAGGGTGTGCAAATAATACCCGTATAGAGAACTGCACGGTAAATGGTGGTACAATCGTGTGGGACGATACAAAAGGTTCTTGTAAACTGGGCGGCTTAGTAGGAGATCTCATCGGTTCGGATTCAATTGCAAAGAACTGTTCTGTTTCCGCAGAAGTGACGGCTATAGGAACGGCGAAATCGACCGTAAATGTGGGTGGTCTGGTTGGAGAGCTTTACTCTGGAACCATTGACAGTTGCACATTTACTGGAAATGTTCAGATGACAGGCAGTACGAAGGAAGGCAAGACCATCGCTGTAGGCGGTTTGGCTGGATGGCTGCTTGGAACGGCTACCGATTCCCATGTAGAGGGAAAGGTAACCAATCAAAGCACGGGTACAGCAGGAAAGATCTATGTAGGCGGCCTGGCGGGCATGTTGAGTGATCCGGCAAAGGATTGTACCGCAGAAGTGGAAGTGCAGAATACTGGAAAGGCAGAAGAAATCTATATTGGACAGGTATCCGGCAATACACTTGCTTAATATCGCGGTAAGCACCGGCAGAAGATGGTAAAAAATGCTGAAAGTGCCGGGGCTGAAAGAAAAAGGGCCTTTATCCAGGAATTTTTCAGGCGTGAATAAAGAGGATGCCCTAAAACGACAAATTTTTCGATTTATAGAAAGGCGGCAACCTCTACCTGTTTGGAAAATATCTGAGTTTCTAAAAAAGCGAGGGTGACCCAAAAGTCATTTCATGACTTTTGGGTCACCCTCTTGTCGTATGATTTTAACTATAAAAGGCAATACATATCCGAATCTGTCAAACGGCTTCTTCTGGTTTTGCAAAGACAGGACTTGCCATACACCCAAAAAAGAAATCCATGCTCAAATGTTTCCTCCATGACGCCTGTAGATCGATCTTACGGAAACGATTGTGTCGAGCCCCATCTTAAAAGCCCAATAAACGGTAAGGATACACGACGGGAAACAACATCAAATGTCTATCCGACAATAATTTTTCCTTCGGGAAGGACAGCGCCCTTGTTGTGTGCACGTTTGATTGCTATGGCCAGCGCCAAGGAGATCGGCCCTACACGCCCGATAAACATGGTTAAACAAAGTACAAATTTTGAGATAGCACTCAAAGAGGGGGTTAATCCAGCCGTCAGTCCCACGGTTCCAAATGCAGAAGTTGCTTCAAATAGCGCGTCAATGGCGCTGATGGGATGCGCATTGGTGGAAAGAATGACGCCGGTTGTGCAGACGACAACCAGAATCGCGACCGTTACAATGGCAAGGGAACGGTATACCGTCCCTTTTTCCACACGGCGATGGTGTAAGGTTGTATCTTCTTTACCAGCCATAACGCTGATTACCGTTGCGATCAAAACAACAAAGGTAGTCACTTTGACACCGCCGCCGGTACCGGCAGGCGCGGCGCCAATAAACATCAGAAAGACCGTAAACAGTTTGGTGATGTCATGTTCGCTGGCAATGTCAACCGAGGCAAAGCCGGCGGTACGGGCGCTGGTGGATTGAAAAAAGGCTGTCAAAATTTTCTGAAAGATATTCTTGCCTTCTAAGGTGTTATCCCATTCAAAGAACAAAAAGCCAATGGTACCAATTACCAAAAGGATCAGGGTCATACGAAGAACAATGCTGGAATGTAGGTTCAAGGAGGTGGGCTTTTTCTTGTGAAAAAGCGGGGAAAGCTTGGCAAAATAAATATTGCTGATGACAATAAAGCCAAGGCCGCCCACAATAATCAACAGGGCCACCGGGATACAGACCAACGGATCGTTGGCATACCCGATGAGGCTGTTGTCCGGTTTTTCAAATCCAAGGATGTCGAATCCGGCGTTGCAGTAGGACGAAACAGCGGTGAAGATGGAGATCCAAATTCCATGAAGCCCAAACTTCGGGACAAAACGAAGGGCAAGAATAGCCGCTCCGATCAGTTCGCTGCTGAGGGTAAAAGTCAAAATGATCTTTACCAAATGGTAAATATCCATAGCATTGCCCGCGGTATTTTCCGTTGCAAGCTGTAATTCCCGCAGGCCAAGCTTCCGGCGCGAAAGCAGCGTAAAACCGGTGGTAAACGTGATAACGCCCAGGCCTCCAATCTGAATGAGAAACAGGATGACAACCTGCCCCAAACCGTTCCAGTGCGTCCAGGAGTCAAAAGGAACCAAACCAGTCACACAGGTCGCCGATGTCGCCGTAAACAGGGCATCAATCATGGATGTTGCGTTACCGCTCCGACTCATGATCGGAAGCGTAAGCAGAACAGCGCCCAAGAGAATGACGGCAAAAAAGCTGGAGACGATGAGACGGACAGGCGGCATGTTTTTTAGACGTTTCGTTAAAGGAAAGCCCTCCTGCAATTCGATCACCCCGAAATACACAGCCCACACATTCCTGAGCGGACAGCGATGTTATTCATAAAATTAAAAGCATTTGCGGAAAAGTCAACGATTGGAGAGGCGTAAAGGGCCTTCGGAGAGATAGCGGCTGAGGCCCGAACGTTCCAAGAAAATCGCAAGTGGAAGCCCCAACACATAACAGACGGCCAGTTCTCCCAGGCCAACCGAGAGGGCGGAAGCTGCAAATCCAGTCCAAAGGAAGCCTTCCGGGGCAAAAAACGCGATTTCCGCCCCGATGATTACGGCGTTGAACAGCACCGGCGGCAGTGGAGCAAGCCAGGGAATATCCTTTATCCGGACAGTTCGCAACATCCGTGTGGAAATCGCCGCCAATAAGGTGGCAAGCGTTCCAAAGATCATATCAGCCGCCCCGTATCCGCTGAAGATATTACTCAGCAGGCACCCGATCGTCAGACCGGGGACCGCTGCCGGAGTAAACATCGGCAGGATGGTGAGCGCCTCAGAAAACCGAAATTGTACCGGTCCATAGGCGAGGTTCATGGTAGCGGCTAAAAGCGTCAGTACCGTGTAGATGGCGGCAATCATGGCGCCCTGCGCCAAGAAGACCGCGCTGCGAGTTTGTTTTTTCATTTGTGATTCCTCCGTAGTTTTCTTTTAGGTCAGGAGCTTGCGACTGACCCTGCTCACCCAGTAGAAAATACCCTGAGCAGTCCCTTTAATGTACTACAATTCGTAGAGAAAAGCAAGATATGTATAAAGATTTCATTAAGGATTTTGCAGAAAAAGCCGGCACATAAGGCTTCCAGAGGAAAGACAAGCCTTATGTGCCGGGTAGAGTACGGTGTAGGAAATGAATATCACAAAGGAATAGGGAATTACTTGGTCAGAATGAAATCCGTAAAGGCATACGTAGAAGAAAAACTTTCTGAATCGCTCAGTTGAAGCTTCATACTTCCCGCATAGTTGACCGGAATTTCAATCGGAGTGGAAGGAATATCCGAGGAAATGCGGTACTCTTTATAAATATCCTTGCCAAGAAATACCTGGAGGGTCGTATCCCCCAAGGCTGTCCCGTCAACATGGCCGACGTTAAAAGACGCCTTTGCGTAGTTATAATTTAGATTGATTAAAGCCAGCCCTTCATTCCAATATGTATCAAGGGTAAAGCCCTTATTATACGGAACCCCGCCCACAGAAAAGCTTTTTCCCTCGGACGGCCGGTAGATCATACACCGTTCCCCGTCGTGCAGGGCGGTCGTGTCCAGAAGATCCACTTTGGTAATTTCCGCTTCCCCGGATTTCCCGGCAGACAGGAGGTTTTGGGACGGGTCAAACGTGACCGTCCCATCCATTAAGGGGTCAATGGCCTCTGCCGCAATATAAATCCTGCCGTTGATGTCCGCTACGCCCTTGGAGACGCTGTCCATCACCTTGAGGCCGTCCTGGATGACCGACGGGCTGTAAAAAGTGACGTCCGGTTTATTTTGGAGCTGTGAGGTGAGGGAATCCGAACCCTGTTGTAATGTGTTCACCTCAATTTTTAGATTTTCATTTTCCTGAGCAATGATATTGATGGCGTCTTGGTACTTCATACCCTCGTCCACATTGTCAAATTTTGCAGCGATCTCCGCCACATTCTGCGTTTCCGTATGGTACTCCGACAGGAACCAAGAGGGCACCCCAGTAACAATCGCAACAAGCAGAGGAAAGACACAACCTGTCGCCCATCCCCGGTCATACCACTTGGAACGTTTGTCATTTTTAGGCTCTTCCATTTTTGACACCCCTTCTCCCGAAATCCTTCCTTTTCCCCGATGATACAATCAACCGCAAAAATAAACCAGCATAAGATCATCCATCTTTTCGGCGATCAATCCAATTCCTGGCCATCCTCCGCCTTCGGCGAGACATGCTTTTCAATCAAAACTTTTGCAATCCGGCGGTCTTCCACCGCGAGAACCGTCAAAGTCAGACAGTCGATGTCGATGCTCGGATGCTCCTCCGGTTTCGGAATATGCCCCAGATTTTCTACAATTAAGCCGGCGACCGTGTCGTATTCCCCTTCCGGAAGCTCTACGCCCACCAGGTCGGAAATCTCATCGATCGGCGTGGTGCCGTCCACGGTAAACTTGTTTTCGCCAACCTGGTAGATGTCCTCCTCTTCGTGGTCGTACTCATCCTGGATATTGCCTACAATGGATTCCAACAGGTCTTCCATGGTAATCAGACCCTCGGTACCGCCGTATTCATCCACAATGATGGCGATTTGCAGCTTGCGCTCGATCATTTCCGCTAAGAGTTGGCTGCACTGTTTCGTTTCCGGGACGAAGTAAACACTCCGCATCAAACTGGTCAACGGAATGTGATCGTCGGTTTGCTTTCCTACATATTTCAGGAGATCTTTCACATAGAGGATTCCAACGATATTGTCGAGGTCTTCGTGATACACGGGGATGCGGGAAAAGCCTTCTTCCAAGGAAAGGTTTACCACATCCTGAATCGTCGCGGTATCCTCGACCGCCGTGACGTCGGTGCGATGGGTCATGGCCTCATCGACCGTTGCATCGCTGAAATCAAAAATATTGGAAATCATATCTTTGGCGCTCTCGCCGATCACACCTTTTTCTTCCCCTTGATCGACCATCATCAGGATTTCCTCCTCGGTGACAGTCTGCTCATTCTGGTGTGGGTCGTATCCCATCAGTTTGAGGACCAGGTTGGTAGAAACCGTCAAAAAGGAAATGAACGGGTGGAAGAAGGAGGAGATGCCGTTCAAGATGCCTGCAAATTTAAAGGACAGCGCCTCTGCACGCTGCATGGCAATCTTCTTCGGAACCAGCTCGCCAAAGACCAGTGAGAAATAGGACAGGAACAAAGTGACCAATACCGTGGATATACCGAAGAGCACATCATATGGAATTGGCAAAAACGCAAAGGCGTCTGCCAGTTTTCCGGCAAACGTCTGGGAAGCCGCTGCTGAGGTCAAAAAGCCCGCCAACGTGACGCCGACCTGAATGGTGGCCAAAAACCGGCTGGAATCCTTGGTGAGCTTGAGGACACGTTTGGCGCGTTTGTCGCCATCCTCCGCCATTTTACGCACCTTATTGTCGTTCAATGTGATAATCGCAATCTCAGAAGCCGCGAAGAAAGCGTTGATTAAAATGAGAACAATCAGGAGCACAATGGAAAAGGCAGAGAAGGACGTTTGGGCCGAAGCCGTTTGCACGCTTGTAGACAGCGGCCATAAATGGCCTACGGGTTCCGGAGGCATAAATTTTCCCCTTTCGGCAGGCAGAACCTGCATAGTATAATGTTATTATGGTAATTCTTATTTTATCCTATACGATGGGTTGCTGTCAATCGTCATACGGCCCTGTAGAATGTGTGAGAGACCTATTTTGCGAAGGAATCATCCCCTGGCAGCAGCGCGAACAGGAAGCTTGCAGTTGACAGATGGTTTAGGAAAATCTTTCCCTCTGATATGGACGATATTCTGTTTATTTCTCTGGATAAATGCGGTTTTTTCCTTTACATGCGCCATAAAAGATGCTAAAATTTAGATTGGTACAGTGTGGGTGTATTGTACCGGGAGAAATATCAAGATCCTTAAAAGGAGGAAAATATCATAATGGCAAGACAAAGAAAAACTATGGACGGCAACACCGCCACCGCGCATGTATCGTATGCGTTTACGGATGTTGCTGCGATCTATCCGATCACCCCGTCTTCCCCGATGGCGGATGAGACGGACAAGTATGCTGCTGCAAACAGAAAGAATCTTTTCGGAAGAGAAGTACAGGTTACCGAGATGCAGTCCGAGGCGGGCGCAGCCGGCGCAGTGCATGGCTCCCTTGCAGCTGGCGCATTGACCACCACATACACCGCTTCCCAGGGCCTGCTCCTGATGATCCCGAACATGTATAAGATGGCGGGTGAATTCCTTCCGAGTGTCATTCATTGTTCCGCACGTTCGCTGTCGACACATGCGCTGTGCATCTTCGGCGATCATTCCGACGTGTATGCATGCCGTCAGACTGGCTATGCGATGCTCTGCTCCAACAGCCCTCAAGAGGCTATGGACCTGGGCGCTGTGGCGCACCTTGCTGCCATTAAGGGCCGCGTGCCGTTCCTCCATTTCTTCGACGGTTTCCGTACATCCCACGAGGTTCAGAAGATTGAAGTATGGGATTACAAGGACCTGGCCGATATGCTGGACTGGGATGCGGTTGATGCGTTCCGCCGCCGTTCTCTGAATCCAGAGCATCCGGTTACCCGCGGCACGGCACAGAACGACGACACGTTCTTCCAGGCGAGTGAAGCTGGCAACAAATACTATGATGATCTGCCGGCAGTTGTGGTTGACTACATGAATCAGGTCAACGCGAAGATCGGCACCGATTACAAGCCCTTTAACTACTATGGTGCACCGGACGCAGAGCGCGTGATCGTTGCGATGGGTTCTGTCTGCGAATGCGCAGAAGAGGTGGTCGACTATTTGAACGCTGCTGGCGACAAGGTCGGCCTTGTAAAGGTTCACCTGTATCGTCCGTTCGTGGCGGACTTCCTCACAGGCGTGTTGCCAGAGACTGTGAAGGCTATCTCCGTGCTCGACCGCACCAGAGAGCCCGGTTCCATCGGCGAGCCGTTGTATCTGGATGTGCTGGCAGCTCTGTCCGGGACGAAGTTTGGCACGGTAAAGGTTTATACCGGCCGCTATGGTCTCGGCTCCAAGGATACCACCCCGGGCCAGATCGTTGCTGTATACCGCAACATGGAGTCCGAGTCCCCGAAGAAGCGCTTCACCATCGGCATTGTCGACGACGTGACCAACCTCTCTCTCGAGATCAAAGAGAATCCGGACACAACGCCGAAGGGAATCACTTCCTGCAAATTCTGGGGTCTGGGCGCAGACGGCACGGTCGGCGCAAACAAGAACTCCATCAAGATCATCGGCGACCATACCGAAATGTACGCACAGGGTTACTTTGCTTATGACTCGAAAAAATCCGGCGGCCTGACGGTTTCTCACCTGCGTTTTGGCGACAAGCCGATCAAGTCCACCTATTATATCAGCCAGGCTGATTTCGTAGCTTGCCATAAGCCGTCCTATGTCAACGAGTACGACATGGTTCAGGATGTCAAGCCGGGCGGCAGCTTCCTTTTGAACTGCCTCTGGAGCGATGAAGAGCTTGACCAGCATCTGCCGGCCAAGATGAAGAAGTATATTGCGGACAACAACATCAACTTCTATACCATCGACGGCGTGAAGCTGGGCAAGGAGATCGGTCTGGGCGGCCGCATCAACACCATTCTACAGTCCGCTTTCTTCAGCATTGCAAACATTATCCCGAAGGACCAGGCCATCCAGTACATGAAGGATGCGGCTACCAAGTCCTACAGCAAGAAGGGCGAAAAGATTGTCGCCATGAACCACGAGGCGATTGAGCGTGGTGCAAACGAGTACCACAAGGTCAATGTGCCGGAGTCCTGGAAGAACGCTGTGGACGAGGCAAAGGCCGACGTCGCTCTCGAGGGCAATGCCGATACAGTGGCATATGTCAAGAATTTCCTGAATCCCTGCAATAAGTATAAGGGCAATGATCTGCCGGTTTCCGCGTTTGTCGACCTCGGCATGGAGGACGGCACTGCTCCGGCTGGCTCTTCTGCATATGAGAAGCGCTGCATTGCAATCGATATTCCGGAATGGAATCCGCAGAACTGCATCCAGTGTAACTTCTGCTCCTATGTCTGCCCGCACGCAGTTATCCGCCCGGTTGCTTTGACCGAGGAAGAGGCTGCTAACGCACCGGCAAGTCAGAAGTATAAGGACATGACGGGTATGCCGGGCATGAAGTTCGCGATGACCATTTCCGCGATGGACTGCTCCGGCTGCGGTTCCTGCGCACAGGTTTGCCCGGGCATGAAGGGTGAGAAGGCTCTCGTCATGAAGCCGATGGAGACCCAGCTGCAGAGCCAGGAGGGCTTCGATTATGGCCGCAAGATTGGCCCGAAGCAGGAAGTCATCGACAAGTTCAAGGAGACTACCGTCAAGGGCAGCCAGTTCAAGCAGCCGCTGCTTGAGTTCTCCGGTGCCTGCGCAGGCTGCGGTGAGACGCCGTATGCAAAGCTGGTCACTCAGCTCTTTGGCGATAGAATGTATATTGCCAACGCAACCGGTTGCTCCTCCATCTGGGGCGGTTCCGCACCGGCTACTCCGTACACCCGCAACGAAAAGGGTCACGGCCCGGCATGGTCCAACTCCCTGTTTGAGGATAACGCAGAGTTCGGCTATGGTATGACGCTTGCCCAGAAGGCAATCCGCGGCAGACTGGCCGAGTATGTCGAAGAGATCGCTGCTTCCGATAAGTCCTCCGCAGAGCTCAAGGAAGCCTGCAAGAACTATCTGGATACTTTCAGCGACAGCAAGCTGAACCGCGCGGCAACCGACGCTCTGATTCCGGAGCTGGAAAAGGCTGCTGCGGCTGGCTGTGAGCTGTCTCAGAAGGCTTTGAAAGATAAGGATTTCCTTGCGAAGAAGTCCATGTGGATCTTCGGCGGCGACGGTTGGGCATATGACATCGGTTTCGGCGGCTTGGATCACGTGATCGCTTCCGGCGAAAACGTCAATATCCTGGTGTTCGACACCGAGGTTTACTCCAACACCGGCGGCCAGGCTTCCAAGTCCACTCCGATCGGTTCTGTTGCACAGTTTGCAGCGACCGGTAAGGCGACCAAGAAGAAGGACCTCCCGGCCATCGCAATGAGCTACGGTTATGTCTACGTTGCACACGTCGCTATGGGTGCTGACTACAACCAGTGCATCAAGGCGTTTGCAGAGGCAGAAAGCTACGACGGCCCGTCCCTCATCATCGCATATGCTCCCTGCATCAACCACGGTATTAAGGGTGGCATGAGCATTGCACAGAGAGAAGAGAAGAAGGCGGTTGAGGCCGGTTATTGGCAGAACTTCCGCTATGATCCGAGACTCAAGGAAGAGGGCAAGAACCCGTTCCATCTCGACAGCAAGGCGCCAACCGCCAGCTATCGTGACTTCATCATGGGCGAAGTTCGTTACAACTCCTTGACTCGTGCTTTCCCGGAGCGTGCTGAGAAGCTGTTCACGGAAGCAGAGAAGGTTGCAAAAGAGAATTACGAGCACTTGGAGAAGCTCTCCAAGGGCGAGATCGCAGAATAATTTCGTGCAATTTCCAGGCATATCCCTTTATGATACAACAGGTGAAATCCCCTGCTGCATGATTGCAGCAGGGGATTTTTTATAGGGAATCGTTTTTTGACAAAGGCTCTTGCGGCTGTATGACCGCTTGGACACCCATTTAAAAAGGGATTACGAATCGTATCTTTGTATAACACAAAAAATTGCCGGAACCTTTCGTTACAATTTGAAGCGATTCAGCGGTGGCTGAAAAGCGGAAGAACAATACGGATGCCGGGTTGGTTATCCATCCGTACAAGCAATATCCATATGTATGATTTATTCTAAATGAAAAGAAAGGAGAAAAGACAATGCATTTTCTCTACAAAAGAGCGGCCATTGAGGAACTGGAACTTCTGGTAAAGACACGAATAGAAGTCCTTCGGGCAGCCAATCGGTTGGACTCCTCTGTTGGATTACAAGAAGTGGAGGAACATACACGCAGGTACTATAAGGAATCGCTTCAAAACGGTCAGCATATTGCACTTTTGGTATGGGATTCAAATACCGTTGTGGGGACAGGCGGAGTCAGCTTTTATCAAGTGATGCCGACTTATCGGAACCCCTCAGGGAAGAAAGCTTATATTATGAATATGTACACTACCCCAGCCTACCGCAGAAAAGGCATCGCCCTGCATACGTTGGATCTCTTGATGCAGGAGGTCAGTAAAAGAGGAATAGCAGCTATATCTTTGGAGGCAACGGAGATGGGATGGCCCCTTTACGAACGGTACGGATTTCAAACCATGAAACACGAGATGGACTGGCCGTTGCAGAAGGAATAGGATTGGAAACTCAGAAATGGGGATCTGGACACCGTGCCAGAGGGAAAAACTATGACGGGTAGAAAGGACTGTGTTTTTGATAGCGCAACTTGAAAACAGGAACGCAAAAAAGCTGGAATCACCGGCGGATTTTATCTGCATAATGTAGAAAAGGTGAGGGTGTCCCAAGAGCCATGAATGGACGAAGGAGCCCCTCGCTTTTTAGAAACTCAGATATTTTTGCAGATAGAAAGGGAACGCCCCCTTCCTATGAATCTAAAAATTTGGAGTTTTGGGATACCCTCATCTTACAATTGTATCGTGAAATTGTTTTTGTCCCGCCAATCCATCGAAAATCTTGCAACAGCTGTTCGTCCCTTTAAAGCTGTGCCAATTGGCTGTCCCCGTACCGTTTACGTCTTTTTCCCCACTTTAGCAACAGGGAGGAATGGATGATTACCAATACGGAACCGGCGTTATGAACCAACGCCCCCACTACGGGATTTAAAATCCCTGTCATTGCCAAGATAATGGCAATGAAGTTGAGTGTCATGGAGAAGGTCAGGTTGCATTTGATCGTAATCATCATCCGTTTTGCGAGGCGGAGTAAATGGGGAAGCTCCTTAATATCGTCGTTTACGAGAACTATGTCTGCTGCGTCCACCGCAATGTCACTTCCAACACCACCCATGGCAATGCCCACGTAAGCTTTTTTCAGTGCGGGGGCATCGTTGATTCCATCGCCGATCATACAGACATATTTTTGCTCCTTCTGATAGATGTCGATCCACTTCAATTTATCTTCAGGCAAACAATCTGCATGTACATCGCTAATCTGCAGTTGTTCAGCAATGTGTTTCGCTGCATTTTCATGGTCGCCAGTCAAAAGCACAGGAGTTACTCCCGTTTCCTTGATCGCATGAAGTGTCTCCTTGGAATCTTCCCGCAGTGTATCGGCAAGTGCGACGAATCCAACCAAAATACGATTGACGGCTAAATAAATAACGGTACACCCCTGGTTGAGGTATGGGGTAACTTTAGCGAGATCCGCAGAACAAACAGGAATTGCCTCTTCTGCCATCATCTCCAGGTTTCCTGCCAGAACTTCCTTTCCATGGACAAAGCCTTTCACCCCGCGTCCTGGGAGCAATTGGAAGTGCTCTACAGCAGCAAGTTCTCGGTGTTGGGAGTCACGAAAACTGGCGACGATGGCTTTTCCCAGCGGATGCTCCGAGTGGGATTCAACACTGGCCACATAAAAGAATAAATCCTCGTCAGAAAGTTCGTTAGAATCGTTTTGGATGGCGGTGACTTCCGGTTTTCCGTAGGTGAGCGTCCCTGTCTTATCAAAGGCAATGTTTGAAACCGTTGCCAAACGCTCAAGAGCATCTCCTTCCCGCACTAAAAAACTGTGTTTGGTGGCATTCCCAATAGCGGCCATAATGGCGGTTGGGGTGGCGAGAACCAGAGCGCACGGGCAAAAGACAACCAAAATGGTTACGGCCCGAATGATCTGCCCAGTAATCAACCAGGTAAGAGCAGCTGAACTTAGGGCAATGACCACAATCCAAGTAGCCCATCGGTCCGCAATACCGACAATTTTTGCTTTTCCAGCATCGGCAGATTGCACCAGACGAATCATCCGCTGAATGGAACTGTCCTCTCCTACCTTGGTCGCCTTCATATCGAAGGAACCAAACTGATTGACTGTACCGCTGGAAACCGAATCTCCGGCATGTTTATCCACGGGGAGGGATTCTCCCGTCATCACCGCCTGATTGATAGAGGTTTCACCCGAAAGAATTTCTCCATCGACCGGAATGGTCTCCCCGGGAAGTACTCGGAGGAAATCTCCTACATGGACATCCTCGGCAGGGATGACCTGCTCTGTGCCACCGATTATCCGGCGGGCTGTCTGCGGGGTCAAGTGTACCAGTTTTTCAATACCAGCCCGTGCTTTTGCCACGGTTAAATCTTCCAAGAGAGCGCCCAGCTGCATGATAAATGCAATTTCCCCAGCAGCGAAGGCCTCCCCAATACCTATCGAAGCAATCAGGGCGATGGAAACCAAAACATCTGCTTTAATGTCAAAGGCGGTCACCAGACCGATAAAGGCTTCCAAGAGAATAGGGATGCCGCATAAGATAATTGCGATCCAGGCTGCATCAAAGGGCAGGGGGAATCGATCCAAGATGCTGACGATTAGTGCAAGCCCGGAGATCACCAGACAGGTGACATCCTTTTTGGTTCCGCCCCATTCCAAAAAGCGCTCTAACGTATGCATATGTACGTCATCCTTTCTATACCTATGGGGGTATATGTATATTATACTTATACGGGTATGGGTTGTCAAGAAACAAACGTATTTCTATAAAGATTCTTGCGTTTGTACCAAGGGGTATATGATATTGATGAACGGCCAATGATTAAATTTCTATATAAACAAAAAACTGACCGATTAAAAACGGTCAGTTTAGCGAATATATGCTTATTAAGTCATATTTGAAAAACGTTCAACAGCTTTCGTGAAGTTTTCAATGGTCTTATCCGCATCTCCATGCTCAATTCCATCGCGCACACAGTGCTGGATATGCCCCTCCAAAACGACTTGGCCAACCCTGTGCAGCGCTGATTTTGCTGCGTTGATTTGCGAAAGAATATCCTCGCACGGGACGTCCTCGTCGACCATTCGATCAATGGCCTGCACCTGCCCAATAATTTTTTTCAGGCGGCGATGCAAATTGTCAGCATCCATACATTGTCTCATCCTTAACACCTCCTATACGGTTGGGGGTATGCCTCTATTATTTGCGAAAAATGCGGTTTTGTCAAGGGCGTAGAAAAGGCTTCGCATTTGATCAACTACATACGATTCCTTTTCCAGGAAACCAATAGGCGGTACAGCCGCATGGCTATACCGCCTATTTTAAAAAGTTGTATTTGCAGATCTTCTGCGTAAAAACAAGAATTCCAGACAAAAAACGCACCCTATTCAAGAGGCTCATGCTCTTACCGTGATGGAACAAAGCCGGATAGGAGCTTGTCCATCAAAAGTAGCATATAGATTGGTGCTTCCTGGGGCCAATCCCTGAACTGAGAGCAAGTAAGAGCCGCTGCGATATTGAAAACCAGACGTAGTTACGATGGTTCCATCGCCGGTGGTGAAAGTTGGAACAGCCAATGCACCGGCCGGCTGGAAAGAAAACGTATAGGAACTTCCCTGTGAAAGGGTGAGGGCATCCGGTGTATCTGAAAGCAGGGAAGGAATCTCGTCGGATGAATTGGCCAAAAAGATTGCGCAGTATTCATCCAACGTCAACCCCAGGTTGTAGATTTCCGTTGCAGCCTTTTGGCCCACATAACGCCAATGCCATTCTTCGGTCTGATAGCCGGTGATTCCCTCTTTCCCAGGGGGATAGTGGATGATAAAACCGTACTTGTGTATGTTGTCCTTGGCCCACTGATATTCTGCGGTCTCACCAAAGCGGTTGTAAGGCAGGCTTGCATTCTTGACATCCACCACCAAACCTGTCTGATGATCGGAGTGGCCTGCACGCGAACTGTAAGTGTCCGCTCCTTCGACGCCATCCCGGGCAGCATATTGATTATACAGGGAGACTTGCCGGGAATAACTGCGGTAGGCGGACTGTGCGAAGATGGTATATCCCTCTTTTTTAGCATCCGCACAAAGCCGCTCGAATGCGTCAGCCGCCTCTGCTCGCATCTGGTTAGCAGATCCCACAGCAACTTTGGAAGAAAGCTTGCGCAGGTCCGAGGGTTCGTATCCATCCGGCAATTTCCAGTATTTGTTGCACAACACCAGCAGGCTGTTGGGGTCGCTGACCGTCTGGACGTTTGTATAATAAGGATGGTCCAAACCGATATTCACCTGCGTGACAATATCCCATTCACTTAAATCGGGATGCGCCTCTTGATAAAGCAAGTAGCGTTCACGGTTGGCTTCCACAAAGTGCAGACACGAAGAAAAAGCCTCCTGTTCGGGTGCATCCGGATTGCCGGTCCCCAGGTTGGCAGATAGCTGAATTTCGGTCGATTTGCGGACCGTTTGTTCCACCCGTTCTGCAAGCGCGAGCGATTGGTTGTGGTAGATTACAGCGCCACTGGCGCTTTGGCAGGAAGTCAAAAGAAGGGCTGCCGCCAATGGGAGAAGCATCCACTTGTTGTTCATATCCTGTGTTTCACCTTCTACATCAAATCGTATCATTCATTTCCTGTACACTTCATCATATCGGATAAAGATAGGAATTTCAACCGAAAAAATGTGAATAATGTTTGGTCATACGCTTTTTACAGTACCGGAGACGTTGAAAAGTGTCGAAACATGTTGTCCATTTAGCGGACTTCATTATAGCATATCTTTTTATTTCTGTCTTCCTAAAAACTTTGGGAATACCAGTCCCTCTTTTTTACATCCCCCGGACCCGGAAGTTTGAAAAATCGTGTATAATGAAAGAAAACCATTTGAGGGTGTTGGGAATGTTGATTGGAACTTCGAAAGGATTACCGGGCGAATTCCTATTGCTGTTTGCTGTTCTCATTTGGGTACTGTTTTTCCTGATCTATCTGGGAAACCGGCAAAACAAATTGAATCGCTGGTGTTTTATCAGTGGGATGTGTTTCAGTATGGGGGTATTCAAGGAATACCTCTATTTCACGTTGTTTCCCTATATCATGCAGGTATGGCCTGGTTGGATGACCGAGGCGCTCTCTGTGCGGATTTATTCCATACTCACAGCGGTTCTATATTATTTTGCAATGCCGGCCGCGCTGGTTTTTGGTTTCTATTTCAGCCATATGGAGGAACGCCGGCCAATCCTATTTCGCTGGGCGCGCGTCTTGGTGTTTGTGCCAGCTCTTGTATTCGGCATCCTGTATCCATACTGGGATACGCGCTATTATCAGTTGTATGACCGGACGTATTATCTCTGTGCAGCGATTTACAACTGGATATATGGGGTTCTATTGACGGTCCTTTTGTTGGGAACCCTTTGGAGGGAAAGGGGGACCCCTGTCTACCGGCAGAAGATGATGGTATCGGTCCTGGTTTTGGTGCCGATTTGGTACGAATTGATTAGCGCCTTTTTGATTCACCTGTTGGGGCTAAAAGATTTTTTCAAGGCATGGCAGGGAAACCTTTTAATCATATTGATTTTGATTATCTTCTATCTATACAATGCCTTTAAGGGTGGTTTTATGGGGGCGCGCTTCAAGCATGAGGCCTATGATTGGGATAAGGATGGAAAGCTGGTCAATCAGAGCGCGCAGTTTTTACAGCATATGCTGAAAAATGAAGTGATTAAAGTGGAGTGGTGCGCGAAAAATATTCAGGAATCCGCCTATGGAGAATCCGCAGACTTTGCCGGCATCATTCTGCGGTCAACTGCCCGTCTCAAAGGTTTGGCTACCAAGGCATTGGATTATTCGAAGGACATTGTTCTGGACCGGCAGGTGTATTTGGCCGCGCCGCTTTTGCGGGATTGCGTGTCGGATTTTCACAAGCTGTCGCCTGACATAGAGGTCGAAATCCTCTGCGATGAAACGGATGAACTGCTTTGTGACCGTGCGCACTTGACAGAAGTGATGAATAACCTTTTGAGCAACGCCGATGAAGCTATGCACGGACAGGGTAGCATTGTTATAGAGGGGAAACGGTTTGGGAAAACTGGCTATGCGATCTATGTATCGGACACAGGCGACGGAATTCCAAAGGAAGAATGGGGACAGCTCTTCTCGCCATACTACACAACAAAGACCAGCAACCATCACATGGGATTGGGGCTTTATTATTGCCGTAATGTGATGCTTAAACATGGCGGAAGCATTGAGGCAAAGCAAAATAAGGGGCGCGGGACGACTTTTGTTCTGCGATTTCCCGGCTTATAACTTTTTACAATCCAAGAACAGAAAATAGGTGGGAGAAGAGAATGTGAAAAGCTTCTCAGCATTGTAAAAAGGAACTGAAAGGGCAAAGTGGGGGATATGAGGATGAAGGATGGAACAATTGGAGTTCTAGTGGTTGAGGATGACGAGGATTTCTGTTATTTAATCCGCAATACGCTCGGAAGAGAACCCGGCATGCGGATATTGGGCACTACTGCCAATGGGGAAGAGGCGGTTGCACTTGCCAAGAAATGGGAACCGGACATTGTCCTGATGGACCTAAATCTTTCCTTGGCTGAATTGGATGGCATTGAAGCAGCCCGCAAGATTCGGTTGACTACCTATGCAAAAGTGATTTTGGTGACGGCGTTTGAGTCGCAACATATTGTGACCGATGCTTGTAAACGTTCCTTTGCTTCCGCATATGTGTTTAAAAGTCAATTTAGCATTCTTACGGAAACGGTGCGAAAGACCGCAGAAGGGCCTACACCACAGGAGATGCTGATTTTTTCACTGATACAGGCCGACCTGTCGCCAGCCGAACGATCGGTCTTTTCCATCATGCTGGGGGGAGATGTACATCTACAGTCCTCGCAAAAGACGATTGCCAATCAAAAGACTGCGCTCCTAAAAAAACTGGGGCTAAAAAGCCAAAAGGAATTGGAACATCTTTTTTTAAGGAGTGCAGGAGTAAAATAAAGAGGATGTCCGCAGCTGGTCTATGTACCAGCTGCGGACGTTTTGATAAATCCACAGGAAAATTGGCTGGGTATTAAGTCGGGAAATCAGGTGAGTTATCGTATGATCGATTCGCTCTAAGAAAACGGATTTGTCAACCTATTCCAGACATTGATTTGGAAACAAGTCCTACAAGAGGACTTTGTACCGCGTTCACCTGTTGGGAGCTTATCCGTTTAGAAGAAGCGGCTGTTTAATATTCCTAGTACAGTCTTTGCAAAAAAGGGCGCCTGGGATCTGGCCAGCTGGCCAGGTTCCAGGCGCCCGGGGGATTACCCTTTCATTCAGGGGATGACGGTTGCTTTGCTTTGGCAACATCCTGTGACTCCGTATCGTATAGTAGATTTTTGTATTCGTGAACCTTTTCCAGAAACTCTGGCCAACGGTCATTGTCCCGTATGGTCTGTGGGCAGTTTTTGTCCATAAAGTCGGCGTGTTGTTTCACAGCTCCCAGCTTGAGGCCGTAGGTTTGAAGCAAATATGCCGTCAAACGTGCCGCATTGTCGAAGGTCTTTTCAAAATCGCCGTCCGCATTGACACAGAGTTCTACCCCAATTCCGCAGAGATTACCGCCGTCACGTGTACGCCGGTCCCCCGCATGCCAAGCGATTTCATCGTCGGGAATGTGATGATAGATTTCGTGGTCGTCCACCGTATAATGCCAAGAGGTATCGCCGCTCTTTCCACTCAGTAGATAGGCGCTGTGGCCTGCGGCGTTCGACCCCTCCGCGGTATTCCCAGTCTCGTGGATAACCACATATTTGATGGTCCGCTTTTCACAGGGGCGGGCTGGCAAGGTTTCCGGAATCAATTCTGTATGTACAGGGATACCAAAAACTTCCTCCGGATATACACCATCCTGTGGTTCTGGTTGGTGGCTGTTGACAAGGGTTACAACAAGAAATGCCGTCACGACGACGGCAAAAACAAGGATGGGTACCGCGATGGCCCATCTGCGCCAAGCGGCACCCCGCATATCCATTTGCATGTCGGTTCGCTCTCCCCATTCGCCCCAAAGGGCTTCCCTTATTTCCTGCTCATTTAGTATTCGATTCCGCGCCGTGCCGGAGTCCCAACATCATAGGGATGCTTGACCTTGCGGACCTCGGATACATAATCTGCAAGGGCCATAAACTCCTCCGGTGGATTGCGTCCAGTCAGAATCAGCTCGAGCTTTGGCGGCTTATGCTCGACAAAATCCAGCAGCGCTTCCATATTCAACATGCCAGTGGAGAGCGCGCCAAAACATTCATCCAAAACCAACAGGTCACACGCGCCCGCTTCTGCGGCACGGCGTGCATCTTGCAACATTTGTGCACACCGTTTGGCCGATTCCCGGCGTTCTTCCTCGTTCATCTGAAAGGTAAATTTGACTCTTTTGGGCGCTGGTATCCTGGAGAAGCCAGGAAGCAAGCCAAGAGAAACAAGTTCCCCCGAGGAATCGTCCTTCAAAAACTGTGCGAGCAGGACTTTCTTGCCGCATCCACAGGCACGCACGCATAAGCCAACGGCTGCGGTGGTTTTTCCTTTGCCGTCGCCGCAGTAGATGTGTATCAATCCCTTTTCCATAATGGCCTCCCATCAGGTAATTTCGGTGAGAATCCCTGTCTGTATATGATAGTGGAATACATCTCCGGAGGCGTTTACCAGGAATAGGCCGTCGGATGCGGGGAGAAGCTGGCAAAAGCCACCGGCCGTGCCTTGTTCTTCCAGCAATCGACGGGATTCTCCCCCCGCCAGGTCGTATGCATAGATTGCACCTGTGGCGGCGTTCGGAGACATCGCACTGTAATAGACCGTCCCGCCGCGGACTACCGGCGGAGATAGAACGCCGCCCTCTACGAGCTGTCGATTGCTGCCGCTCTCCGACTGCATAGCACACAAGTTTGTACCTGTATCGGTAAAGATCAACTCGCCATTCCAATAGCTGAAGGAACCAGACACACTCATGGAGGAAAGCTGCCGTGGCTGCCCGCCAGCAGAGTCCAATGCATAAATGCCGCTGTTGCCCGCTGATAAAGAATAATACACTGTGTTTTCCGCCAGAATGGCCTGCGAGATCCGTCCGCCGGCAGTAAGACCATCGGCGCCAAACAAAAGCTGTTCTGTTTGACCATCGAGCGATACGCGCAGGATGACATAGGGGGAAACCTCCCCGGAAACCGAGTCGGCAGCGTTCGCATAAAGATAAAAATAAGAACTGTCGGAGCCAAATACTCGCAGTGAGAAAGCGTGAGTCCCAAGAAGCGCCTCGTCGGAAAAGTCGCGCACCAGCGACGATCCATGATACAGTTTATTCTCGATGGTATAAGAATATCCGCCATTGACAGCGATCAGGCTGTCCGCATGCGAAATTCCTGTGGAAGATAGAGCCGTCCCATCCCATACCATCAAAGAACCGCCGTTCTTCTGGGATGGATACGGCTGAAAATACAGCTTTTCTCCGTCGGAAGCAACCAATGGTAATCCAGGTTCTTCATAAGCATTCTCTGGGGCGGAACGAAGCAAAGCGCTGGGCGCAGGTGTTTGCGCGCCGTCCTCGCCGGTATTTTGCCCTGATTGGGCGGACGCAGCGCCATTTTCCTGAAATAGTTGCGGTTGTGACGGAGATGGTACAGATTCGTCAGACGGCAGCCCCGTGTCCGTATCCATTGTTCCGTCGCCGGGAATTGTGTTCCGAGAGCGTTTTTCCGCAGGTTCATCCGGATCAGCCAGAAGCGCCTGCTCTTCGATTCCAGCGCCGGCTGCTGGCGCAGAGGCAGTCTCTGAGGAGTTAGCGCTCGAAGCGCTGTTTTCTGTGGGAATCTCGCTGGCGTTCGCGGCCTCTGCGGTGCCATCGGTTCTCTCGATTTCGCCGCTTACAGGGCCGGAGGGAACGCCGCCGCATAAAGCACCGTTTTCCCCACCGTCATACTGCGTAACGGCGGCGGAATCGTTACTACGTGTGGCCAGAAAAGGCTGTGTGAAGTGCAATACCGGAAATATACCGATCACCAGGAATAGCAGCAGAGCAAAGCACACCTGTGCGGCCGGCCGGCGATAGAAGGGCTTGGCGCGCCAGATGTCACGAGAGGATGGTTTTCCCTTAGCACATTCCATATGCTGTTTTGCCAGCTCCAAAGTGCGCTGTTCAAAGTCCTCCGGCAACCGGAGATGATCCATTGCAGCCCGATACCGATCTATGTTTGCTCGAGAACGATGATTTTCTTCCGGCTTCATTCGTCAAACCCTCCTTTCAATGTGTTTTTTAAGGCTGCACGGCCGCGTGCAAGCCAAGTGCCCACTGTAGCGGGCTTTTTATGTAGAATTTCTGAAATCTCATTGATGCTGTAACCTTCGTAATAGTGAAGATAAATTACGTTGCGGTAATTTTGTGGCAAAGCAAGGACCGCCTCCATCACCCCAGTTTCTTCCTTGGGCATGTAACTGAGATCCTCAGAAAGGCCCTCGGTACGGCGGTTCCAAAAGCTCTTAACATGGTTTTTGCAACGATTGATGGTGACACGTATGAGCCATGCCTTTTCATGCTCTTCGCTGTCAAAATGAGGCTGCTTTGTCAATACACTCATAAAGACGTCCTGAGCAATGTCCTGAGCGTCCTGTAAATTCTTTACATTGGAGAAAGCGATGCGCAGTACCATAGCGGAATATTTCTTCAGCAGCTCGGCGAATTCCGCCTGCTCCTTATGTTCCACCTTGCGTCCTCCTCTCCTCTAATGATAATACAAGCGATCCGGCCCAAACTTTTCATAGAATGACAAAATCCTCCTATGGAGAAGCATTCGCTGTGGCCGGAGAGAAACCCTTTCTGGATCATCCAACGGAATTGCTTTTATTAATTATAAGATAAAGAGCGGGTTTATACAAGGGTGTACGGTCAGACGCAACAACCGGCATACAGATGATTTTCAAAACCACTTGTGTGTAAAGGCAGTTCCTGTCGGGAAAATATTTCCACAAAAACGATTCGGTTTTGAAGTTGTACTGTGCCAGAGAGGCATGGAACGGTCCTCCCATAGCCGTAGAATGGGGGGCCCGCTTCCTTCGATATGCCGCCGGCTGCTCCTGGATCGAAGCCCAAAATACTAAGGGGAGGTTTCCATTTTTCTGAACAATGGACGTTCGTGGCGGGGTTTGGTTGGATGTGGTTCATTAAAAGGAAATTCTCTACCCTTGGAAGGGAACGCAACTGGTGCGACGAATTTCTGCCAATACGCCTGCAAAAAATATATACAAAAAAGACGCCCTCCAACCGCTTAAAAGCGAAGGAAGGCGCCCTTTACAATATCTTGTGTTTATGATGCGATCATGGTAGTTGGATAAATTTGCCTATAGAGGCAAGCAAGACAGACTATCACGATGGCGTGTCAGGTTTTCCTGTATCGGAATGTAGGCAAGCAAGTCCAACCGTCAAATCCGTTATGACTTGTATTTGCCTATATCCTAATAGGCAAATACGGTTAGCCAATTTAGATTTCCAACAAGTGGTTGGAAGGCCGGCAAAGAATTTAGATTATGCGACTGACGCATAGCAAAGCAATTGAGCAGCCTGCCCGTCGAATGTACAATAGACGCCGGTCTTTTCTCCTGGGTTGCCAACCGCGTGAATCTGGTAGTAGTAATCATTACCGGAGCGGCGAACGATGGTTGCGCCCAGCACTTCACCGTTGCCAACCGAAAAATGCGGGGTAGTTCCCTGTGGTACCGTTACTTTCAAAGTGTAGGCCGCATTTTTTGGCAAAGAAACCGGAGCAGTGGTGTCGCTAACGGCCTTTATCTGTTTAGCAGGTGAATTCACGGCGGCTAGGTTCGCCTGGCCCTCTGTGAGCTGTGCGACGTCACTGACGAACGCATCCCCATATTTACCATTGTATGTCACAGAAATGTTGTGGCCACCGGAAGAAAGGTTCTTGACCAGAATCTTGCCCACAGAATTGGTCTTGGCCTGGACGGATTTTCCGCCATCTACCTGTACAGAAATGGTAGCATTGCCCAGCGGGCTGGAACCGTCCATCACTTGAATGGTTGTTTCATAATTGGCGGGGATCTGACCGTTGTTCACCATACGGATACGTTTTTGTAACGCATAGGTAAAACTTCCACCACCCTGCTCGGTAAGTTGGCGGATATAATCTGCCGTGACAAGGTCCAACGCAGAACCTTCCGCCACATAGGGCAGACCGGCCAGCATGGTATAACCATCGCCTCCGGCAACCTCAAAATCGTTGGAGACAAGTAGGAGTTTTGTGGTTGTGTCGTTACGGTTCAATTTTTGGGTGTCCTTTCCATTGGAATCCAACAACACAATTTCGGTCACACGGCTTCCGACTGGCTTGGCGATGTCAAAGGTAAAGCGCATGCCGCCGACCTGCGGGAACGAACCCTCGGCAGAGGTAAATGCACCATCTTTTGCCTCATTTTTTACGCCATTTTCCAAAGCAGCATAGAGTTTATCGGGCGTCACTTCCTTCACAGACAAGGAGTTGCCAAAAGGAAGGACATTGATGACATCACCGACGGTAATCTTTCCGGCGGGAATGGTCGTACGCACGCCGCCACCATTTTCCAGGGAGACCATCGGCAGGTTTTCATACTGCGTTTGACCGGCAATCAGCTCTTTTCCTCCATAGATCATTGCATCCGCAATGAGGCTACCAAGGTTTGTCTCACCCACACGGCAAATGTTCATTCCATGGTAGGTGCCTCCATACAAGCTGGTATCGGTAAAACCGACCTCCTGCTCCAGCGTGGGAGCCAGAGCCTCAGCCATACGATCATACAGGGCGGTGACGGTTGCGTCTGCCTGGAACTGTTTTCCCACCTCGGCGGGGGTGAGGTTCGACGCCGTAATCGTCAGATTGCCGGACGAATCAAAGGAGAGCACCATCTTTCCAAGGTTGGCGGCGCCGGTACCCGTCTGCTGGATGACCGTATTGCCGACTTTGGTGCTTTCGGTGCTGTGGCTATGCCCATCGATAATCGCGTCAATTCCTGCCACCTGTTGCGCGATTTCATGGCTGGTGGGCTTGCTGGCCCCGTCGATTCCCACATGCATGATGCCGATGATTGCATCTGCTTTCTGCGCCTGTAAGGCCGAAACTTGGGCTTTTGCAGTTGCAATTTCGTCGGCGAATGTCACACCCTTTAGGTTGTTCGGATTGGTTTTATAAGCGGTCTCTGTGGTAGAGATACCAAAGAAACCGATTTTCTTACCTGCGACAGTTTTTATAAACCAGCCGCCATTTTCATCATAGAGGTCTCCCGAACCCTTTGTCTTGGCGCTGTTGACCCCTTTTAGAAGAGTCTGGCCGTTGTCCATTGCGTTTGCAGCCACAACGGGGAAACCGGCCAACTTGGCGTTCGACAGTGCCGCATCGCGGCCATAATCGAATTCATGGTTGCCCAATGTCATACCGTCGTAACCAGCCGCATTCATCAGTTTGATGATGTCTGCGCCTTGGCTGTAGGTAGCCAAGGCAACGCCTTGGGTGGCGTCGCCCGCGTCGATCAGCAGGGAGTTCGGCGTGTTGGCCTTGACGTTTTTCAATACATCCATACCGATCTGTGTGAGCGTCCCGTCCTCCGCATAAGTGCTGTTCACTTTTCCGTGGATGTCGTTGGTATGATAGATCGTCACGGTTGTGGAACTCGCAGCAAAAGCGGCCGTACCACAAAATGTACCGAATACTAGGGTCAATATAAGCATTAGGGAAACGAACCGGGAACTCTGCTTTACAGACATTCTGTTTTACCTCCTTCATAGAAACAAAACCTTTTCGTTTGTATGGGTTCCATTTCGGATACACTGCCGATTGTCACAGTGGTCCAACAAAATTTAGAATAGCACAATTTGGTAGGAAATACAATTCTCCCTTAAAATTTAAGAAATTGGTAAGGCGTCCTTTTCAAAAGTAGCCGTAAAATAGCTTTTATAATAGGTATCATAAGTGAAGAGAGTGTCTGGAAACAATGGAGTGAAGAAGTTCTTTCGACAGAGACTCTTCCGCAAGTTATCAGAAAAACATAAAATAGCCTTCACACAGCGGTCACATTGTATTGGCATAATAAAAGCACACCGAGGGGGATGAAAGAAACCCAAGGGTGCATGAAGAAAACAATCGACTTGCGATAAAGGTTCTCTGGGAAAGGAAATGAGCTTATGTATAATCCGAATGAAATGGACAATACTCAAAACGAAGGGTTAAACATCCCGCAGGAAAACAAGTTGGAGGCGGACGCCGCTTCCACAGAGCAGAATGCCGCTGAAAAGGCTGTGGCGGAAGAAAAGAACGAGCCGGTACAGACAGCTCCGGAAGCTGTACAGGGTCAGGAAGGCCATACAAAACCGGCCTCAAACGAAATGCCTGCCGGACAGCCGCAGGCGCCGTCTTATCATTCTGCTTATACGAATCCAGCCAGCTATACCAGTTATCAGGCAAACTATGGCCAGCAGCCGTACAATGCTTACAACAATCAACCGGGGAATGGACCCTATCAAAACACTTATGGCGCCTATCCCAATGCAAACGGGCAGCATGAGTACAGCGGCCATCAGAATCAGGTGATGTGGCAGGGAGACTACTACCACAGCTACCAAAACCCATATGCACAGGCCGCACCAAAGCCGCAAAAACCTAAGAAAGAAAAGAAGCCGATGTCCAAGGGTAAAAAAACCGCCTTGAAGGTTCTTGCAGGGGTTATGGCGTGTTTGATGGTTTCGGTTGGTTCGATCGGCGGCTTTGTTGCCCTCATCAACAACGGATACATTTCCGTCAATAACTCTGGCAGCTCTACGGAACCCGCGTTTACCATCAATAAATTGGTGGGAAACAGTCAACCGACTAGCACGGTTTCGGGGGAACTCACACCCCAGGAGGTGGCGAAGAAAGTCATTCCTTCCGTCGTGTGTATTCAAAACTATCAAAACACCAACAATAGCAACATTCTGTACTTCTTTAATGGGGTACCGCAGAATGGGCAGGCCGGCGATGAAGTATCCCCGGCAAGCGAAGGTTCTGGAATCATTGCCACAAGCGATGGATATATCATCACCAATGCGCATGTGGTAGAAGGAGCCTCTTCTCTGAAAGTGATTATGTCTGACGGCAAAAGTTATGAGGCAAAGCTGGTTGGCAGCGATAATATCACAGACTTGGCCGTCATCAAAATAGAGGCCACCGGTTTGCAAGCCGCTGAATTTGGTTCTTCCAGCGATTTGGAGGTTGGCGATACCGTGATGGCAATTGGCAATCCAGGCGGTCTGGAACTGAGTTCCAGCGTAACGCAAGGAATTGTTTCAGCGTTGAACCGCCAGATCACCAGCAGCGATTCAGGTTACACCATGGACTGCATCCAGACGGATACAGCGATCAATCCCGGAAATTCCGGCGGTGCTCTGGTGAACATGTACGGCCAGGTGGTCGGCATCAACTCGAGTAAGATCGTGGCAGAGGGCTTTGAGGGATTGGGATTTGCTATCCCGATTGACGACGCCCAATCTGTCATCAGCAATCTGAAGGAGTACGGTTATGTCAAAGACAGAGCGGTGCTCGGGATTACTGGCCAATATCTGGACAGCATGTCGGCCCGTTTCTACGGTTTGACGCCGGGCATGTATGTGGCATCCATCAACAATGAGTCCGTTGCGAATGCGGGGATCACTCAGGGATGCATCATCACCAAGATTGACGATACGGAAGTTACCAACAGTACGACCATCACCTCCTATGTCAGCAAGAAAAAGCCAGGTGATAAGGTAACCCTGACAGTCGTCAACGATTTAACCGGTAAGACTTTCACTGCAGAAGTGACACTGGTACAGGCCAGTGGCCAATAATTGCTTACAAGACTCTTTTTCATAAATTCTTCCTTATCCAAACCGGGAGGGGCGGGGCCGCAAGGCTCCGCCCCTTTCGGCTTTATGCGGGGTTCCCACAAAGGAACCAGTAAGTAGTTCATTCAGGGAGCAATGCAAAGGTTTTCCAAATGGAATACAAAGTACAGAAGGGCGGCCGGAAAAACATCGCAAAGAAACCGACTGGACGAACGGAAGGGAAAGGCGGTAAACAGTGGCCTTCGGGAGATCGGGGAAAGGGGAGACCAAAAAGGAATCGGAAAGGAAAACGGCTAGCAAATTAAAAAGGAAAACAGGATGTCGTTCCCAAAAAGGCGGAGTGGTGGAAGAATGGAAATAAAAAAGACGCCCTGCGGGAAATTCCGCAGGGCATCGTTTGTGTACCGGTAGTAGGTTTTTGACGGGAGGGCTCTGCTCTATGGGGCTTGCCTTTGGTAACGCCAGGAAAGCGGGCGGTCGAAAGTAGCGGAAATTACCGCACAGGTATGTAGTCGATAACGGCCTCTTCTTCCGTTGCCTCCAATTTAAAGATGACTGGGCGTAGGCCGTCGTTGCAGCTACAAATGGCTACCCCCGGCTTGCGAATCCAGTCGCCATAGTAAAAGAGGCCCTCTCCAGCGCCATGTGCTAGAGCGAATACGTACTGGTAAATGGCTTTCCAAGCTTCGTCGCAGAACCCTTCCGGCTTGGCATAATCCGCATAGAATACCTGCCCTGCCTTCAGCATGGGACAGGCAGTCAGACCTTCTATTCCATACTCGTTTGCCAATTCTTTGTCCAACGTGGTTTTTAATACGGTAATCCGTACTTTTTTCATACAAGATCCCCCCCCGATAGACTAATTTGATACCCTTTCTGGTGTGCGATTGGAAAGTGCCTCGATTTCTTGTAACCACAGCTTTGCGCTTGCATCGCTGGGCATACGCCAATCGCCGCGTGGAGAGAGCGCTACGCTGCCCACCTTTGGTCCATCCGGCAAACAAGAGCGCTTAAACTGCTGCGCAAAGAAACGTCGGTAAAAAATAAGCAGCCATTTTTGGATCGTTTCTGCATCATAAGTGCCGGCAAATGTGCGAAGCGCCATGCGATAGATTTTTGCCGGTGAAAATCCAAAGCGAAGCATGTGGTAAAGGAAAAAGTCGTGCAGCTCATAAGGACCGACAAGGTTCTCCGTCTTTTGTGAGATTACGCCATCCACAGGGGGAAGCAGTTCCGGACTGACAGGCGTGTCCAGAATATCTTCCAATACATCACAGAGCGCTCCGCCCGCTTGCTGGGCCGCATAGTGCACCAGATGGCGTACCAAAGTTTTGGGGATGGATGCATTGACCGCATACATGGACATGTGGTCCCCATTGTAGGTCGCCCAACCGAGTGCCAATTCTGAGAGGTCCCCCGTACCGATGACCAGGCCGCCGTTTTGATTGGCCAAATCCATCAAGATCTGCGTGCGCTCGCGCGCCTGTGCGTTTTCATAGGTTACATCGTGCACAGACGGGTCGTGGCCGATGTCGCGAAAATGCCCGCTCACAGCATCGTGGATGGATACTGTGTCGAAGGCCACTCCCAGGAGACCGGCGAGCTGTTCTGCATTGCCTTTTGTGCGCCCGGTTGTCCCAAAACCGGGCATCGTGACAGCCAGGATGTCCTTGCGCGGAAGCTGGAGCGCGTCAAAGGCCCGCACCGTTACCAATAAGGCCAGTGTGGAATCCAATCCTCCGGAAAGGCCTACCACTGCGTGGCGAACACCCGTGTGTTCCAAGCGGGTTTTTAATCCCGCCGCTTGCAGGTGCAGGATCATTTCACAGCGCCCAAAGAGGTCCTGTGCATCCTGTGGGACAAATGGCAAACGCGCAAATGAGCGTGTTATGGGAAAGTCCGGAAGTTCCAACGAGAAAGGAATGGGAGCCGGTCCATCGAAACGGTTGTTCCAAGTATTGGCGCGCCGGCGCTCCTGCATCAGACGCTGTAGATCGATTTCTGCGCAGGTTAGCCCTGTAGTGAATGGCTGGCTCTCCGCGAGGATGCCGCCGTTCTCTGCGATTAGATTGTGACCGGCAAAGACCAGATCGGTGGTGGATTCCCCCTCCCCGGCATCCGCATAGGCATAGGCGCAGAAGAGGCGTGCGGATTGATCGCGCACCAGGCCGCGGCGGTAATTTGCCTTGCCGATGACCTCATCGCTGGCAGAGGTGTTCAGCAACAGCGTTGCACCTGCCTGGGCCATATGAGCGCAAGGCGGTTCTGGCACCCAGAGATCCTCACAAATCTCAACACCCACGGTGAATTCCGGCGTTTCCATACAAGTATAGACGAGTTCACATCCCAAAACGGTCTCTTGCCCGCAAAATGTGACCGGAACCGGGGTAGGGGGCGCAGGAGCAAAGTGACGCGCCTCATAGAATTCACTGTAGTTCGGAATATGGCTTTTGGCAGTAAGGCCCAAAAGTTTTCCCTGGCAGAACACCGCAGCGACATTGTAGAGAGAGGAGCCGAATGCGGCGGGAAGCCCTACGACGGCGAGCAGCGGGTATGCTTTGCTCTCCTCCAACAATTCACCAAGCGCTTGTTCAGCTGCCTGGAGCAGGGTCGTATCGTGAAAGAGATCACCACACGTATATCCGGTCAGGCAAAGTTCCGGAAATACAATGGCGCCAACATGCTGTTCGGCAGCGGTATGCAAAAGCGCCGATATTGCCTCCTTGTTAAAATCACAATCAGCCACACGAATGTGCGGAGTAGCTGCTGCAACTCGAAGGAAACCGTCATTTTTCATAATAGACATCCTTTCTCGTTCCAATTTCCTGAGATTCATGAAATATAGATTAGCATTTCCATTCAGAAGAAAGAAAACCGCCTATATCCGGTCCGGTTGAAAAACAACAGAGGACCTTTTGTTCGGGGTACCGAAGGCGAATCCCCTTGGAAAAATACAGAATAACCGGGACTGTTTTCCAGTGGTTTTACGCAAGAAAAAGGCGATGCAGACGCCTGCATCGCCGATGACGTCCGTATCAGCGGACGGAATAGTCCTTTTCCAATTTTTTATCCGTTGGTGTACACACAACGTCCGGCAACTGCGGGGATAGAGGATCAAAAGTTTCCGCAGTGTAGTGCCGCATTGCGCGGTTGATACGCCGCATGTTTGCAATACATCCACGGATGGATTTCTTTTCGTTGTGCATGCGAAGGACATACCAGTAACAGCATAGAGAAGTCTTTCGCGTCAATGCCAGATAGCTTTTGCGGTACTTTTCGAACTGGCCGCTCTTTTCCAGAGAGACGCGGACCATTGCGACAGCTCGGATAAAATCATTGATCTTACTGGCATTGATGGTGGCGAGCGTGCTTCCGCTGCGCTGTACATAATAGTAAAGCGGCTCATCCAAAACGACAACGCGTTCGGCATGTGCAAAGACACGATTTGCAGTAGCCATATCTTCAAAGGCAATGCTGGGAAATTGGATGTTATAGTCGGTAAATAGAGAACGCTTGTACATCTTATTCCACACAAGGCTCTGAATCTGTAGGTCGCGCAAAAGTTTATTCATAGCCTCTTCGCGGGTCAAAACCCCTCTGCATCGAAAGGGATATTCCATCGTGAACCCCGAACTGGCATATTGATAATAGTAATAACAGCAGGCAATCTGCGCATCGTTTTCAACGCAAGCACCGTAAAGACGCTCTAGAAAGTTCGGCGCCACATAGTCGTCGCTGTCAATAAAACAGATGTATTCTCCACGCGCAAGGCTTAAACCGCGGTTGCGCGCCTTGGACATGCCCCGGTTTTCCTGATCGACCACCGTGACAAACTCATATTTTTGCTCAAACTCGCGCAAAATGTCCAGGGAACGATCGGTGGAACCATCGTTTACAGCAATGATTTCACGATCCTGAAAGGTCTGTTCTACAAGGCTGGTAAGGCATTTGCGCAGAAATTTTTCCACGTTATAAACAGGAATAATAATGCTGACCGTGGGCGCTTTTGCTTCCATCTTTAGACAGGCCTCCTTTCTTTGATCTCGGGTTACTTCCGTACGGGATTATCCGACGGGGGTGATTGACGCCTCCGGGTCCGGTTGTACATCCGCTGCGGAAGAGGTCCCCGTTTCTGGAACGGCGGGCACAACGGTACCATCTGTCGCCGCGGGGGGCTGTTCCGAAGAGGATGCAGGCGGCTGTTCCGTTGTCGGTGGCGTCGTAACGGCGGGCTCACTGCTCGCCGCTGGCGGAGTGGAAGTCGCCGGTGGAGTAGTTGCCCCCGGTGTAGAAGAAGCTGGCGGCGCAGTGGATTCCGGGGCCGACGAACTCGGCGTCTGGCTGTTGGATGGCGTGCCGTTTACTGGCTTGCCCGTATAATCCACCAGAACCGCAGTCTTAGGATCGGTGTCCGGCCCGATCGAGTAGTAAGCCGGCGCCGGACGATAATAAGAATTCGGGAGCTTTTCGGTCTTGACTACCTGGCCGTTTTTGTAATAAATACGCTGCGCACTGGCGCGGTATCCTTCGCGCGGTTTCGCATCGTAATGCTTGGTTCCCTTGGCCATGGATTTATCCACGGTATACTTCGGTTCGGATACAGGCGGAATGGTTTCTGTCAACTGGGATGTAATCTCGATATTATCATAATCCGGAGATTGATATCCATACATGGTGACGGTCAATGTTTTCCCACTCATACCTGCAGAAATATACAAAGGGTAATTTGTTGGGTTTTTAAACACAAAGTTTAAATCCGGATAACTAACAGCTGCGTCCTGGCCGATTGGGCAATACGTCGCCTTAATCGAATGGGACGAGCGCTGAACAATCTCCATAGCTGACCGAAGAGCGGCTCCATAAATCGTGGTGCTCGTCTGGCAGACACCGCCGCCATAGGATGGAACAAACTTGCCGTTGACAATCGCATTCGCCTTTTTGTATCCTTTTTCTGGCGTTGTATTTCCAACCCCCTGCCAATAATCAAAGGATCCCCCCGCGGGGATGCAAGTGCCGTTCACAGCTTCTAATGCAAGCTTCATATTAATATTTCCATCACTGGTGTTGGTCGATACGGTGCTGTAGGTCCCCAGTTTTTTCATATTGGCTTTGAGCTCGGCCGCTGAAACTTGATAGGAGGTTTCTGCCACAGGAATGGCGACGGTCCCGGCTTCCTCTTTTTGAAGGAGAGCCTCCACCTGTGCGGTGAGTGCATCGATGTCTACGGAAACGCCATTCTGTCCTTCCTCGAAGGTAAAGGTTTCGCTGGCCGGATCAAACGACTGAACGGTCGCATCCTTGGCCGGTTGGTTGACCTCCTGCGTGAGTGTAGTCAGAGTTTCTTTCAAGGAGGTGGTATCGGGTGTCGCTGTAATTTCATAGGATTTAGGCTGTGTTTCCAAGTCGGAGAGCGTGGCTGCATCCGCCTGCTTAACAAACCCAAAAGCTTCCTGAAGCACAGCATCCGTGTTATACGTAAAGGAAAGATCGGACCCGGTGAGAGCCCAACTTTTCTCGCCATATGTGAGAGTGATGTCGCAGATAGCCAGCGAAGGTTCTACGGCCTTGACCGCCGCGGTAGCTTCTTCCAAGGTCATTCCGTTGAGATCAATGCCTTCGACTACAATCCCCTTTGGGAATGTGGTTCGCTCAGTGATTTGCCCTTCACCTGGCTCAGTGGAGGAATCCTGTGGACTGCCGAGCATCTGAATGCCGGCGCCGATCACGCAGATCACTAGGACCGCTGCAAGAACACAGCCGCCGATAATCCACCATTTTTTGCGGTCTAGATGGGACGCACCGGAGTAAATGTCGCGTCCACTGTCTTTTTGGCCTCTGTAATATCTTCTACCGCCCATTCGGTGCCTCCCTCTCTTGTATCAGCTGTCCGCGGCCGCGTTTTGGCGCGCCAACGGAAGTCCCTGCGGATTTAATAGTATGATATAACTTTTTTGAAAAAAAGTAAAGTTACAGCTTTATCATTAATCACGCCAATTCCTGGCGGAATACTTACCATTCCATTTTTGCAGGAAAAACACGGCAATCCAGAGAAAAAATGAATAAGGCTCAGGAATATTCCGGCGGGCTATTGCACGGAAACAGTTCCCAAGGTCCCCATATTGAGAAGATTTCCTGGTTCGTGTTGAATCGCCTTGAATATATGATATAATAAAGGAATCAAAAGAGTTGTCGAAATCATCCAGGGCGGAATAAAATCGCGAAAGAAAATGGGTTTCGCTGTCCGAAGGAGGGTCATTGTGAAAATATTGATTCTATCCGCCGCTACAGGAGGTGGGCATCTGCGCGCCGCGCAGGCCGTTCAGACATGCCTGCGGGAAAACGAACCGCAATGGCGTGTCGAAGTGGTGGACGCACTCAAATGTGTAGGGTCCCTATTGGATAAGACATGCTGCGATGGCTACCGCTTCTTGGCAACAAAAACGCCAAAGGTCTTTGGACAACTATATCGTGCAACAAACGAAGAGAGCGTTCTCAATACACTGATGACGCATTTCAGCGGCCTGCTCGGCCTGCGGTTGTTGCCGATGCTCCGTGAACAGGCGCCGGATCTCATTTTATCCACACACCCGTTTGCCACAGAAATGATCTCCCATTTGAAGGAGAAGGGCCTTGTACAGGCGCCTTTGATTTGTTTGATGACGGACTATGGGCCGCATCGCGCCTGGATTGCGCGGCAAGTGGATGCCTATGTGGTGAGCAATGAAGATATGGTGCCGGAGATGGTGGAGATGGGGGCGCCGCGCGATATTATCTATCCGTTTGGTATTCCGGTAAACGATGTGTTCTTCAGCAAGGAGAACAAGGCGGCGCTGCTCCAGGAGATGGGACTGGAGCCGGATGTGCCGACGATCTTGTTCATGGCGGGAAGCTTTGGGGTGTCCGGAATCATGGATATTTACCGCGAAATTGCCGCACAGGACATTGTTTTTCAGATTATCGTCATCACAGGAAGAAACCAAAAGCTCTACGAGGCATTTGCGGAGGAATTGGCCAAGAGCAAACGCCGGACAAAGCTGGTCTACTTTACCGATGAAGTGGACAAGTATATGCATGCAGCAGATCTTTTGGTGACAAAGCCTGGCGGGCTGACCGTCTCAGAGGCGTTGGCGTGCGACATCCCTCTGGCGGTATTTGATGCTATCCCGGGCCAGGAGGAGGATAATGCGCAATTCCTGCTTTCCCACAATATGGCGGTGCGTATTCAAGCAGGGGAGAGCTGCGGAAAGACCATCCGCATTGTTTTGGCGGACAACCGGCGGCTAGAGGATATGCGCTCCTCCTGCGAGCGTTTTGATAAGTCCCAATCCGGGAAAAACATTCTCTGGTTGATCCGTTCACTCACCGGAAAGGAGAACGCCCCATGAAAATCTTACTTTTGTATGCCGCTGCGGGGGGCGGACATAAACGTGCTGCACAGGCGATGGAGGCCTATTTTCAGGAGCATCTGCCGGGTGCGCAGGTCCGAGTGGAGGACGCGCTTCAGCATGTGGGACGCGCGGTGAACGCGCTCTGTTGCGATGGATATAAATTTTCCGCAAAACATGCTCCACAAATCTTCGGCTCCCTGTACCACAGCACCAACCGCGATACCAAATTTGCCGGTTTGTTGCCGCGCGTCAATGGAATGTTGGCCCGGAAGCTCTTGCCATTGATCGAGGAATTCCAACCGGATGTGATCCTGGATACGTATCATTTTGCCGGGCAGATGGTTTCCCGTTTAAAGGAGCAGGGCCGGGTTTCGGCGCCTCTGGTAAACGTTGTGACCGACTATGGACCCCACATGGCGTGGCTTGCGCCGGAGGTGGATGCCTATGTGGTAGCGACAGAGTCCCTGCGCGATGACTTTGTACAGATGGGCGCGCCCCAGGAGAGAATTTATCCGTTTGGAATCCCGGTATTCGAGTCCTTTTATCGGGAGGAGGATCGGGCCGAGCTTTTGCGCGGAATGAACCTTTCGCCGGATCTGCCCACGGTGTTGATTATGGCGGGAAGCTTTGGAGTGAAAAATATTCTAGGCGTATACCGCGATATTTCCACGCTTGGTACGGATTTCCAGGTGATTGTCATTACCGGCAAGAATCGGAAACTTTATGAGGCATTTCGCAGGGAACTGCCGAACAGTCCGAAACCGACCCACTTGGTCGAATTTACAACAGAAGTACAAACGTATATGCATGCGTCCGACCTGCTCATTACGAAGCCCGGCGGGCTGACGGTTTCAGAAGCGTTGGCCAGCGGGTTACCTATGGCTGTATTTGATGCGATTCCGGGGCAGGAGGAGGACAATGCACAATTTTTGCAGGCGCACAGTATGGGGATTCGGCTCAAGAGCGGTGCGAGCTGTGCGTTTGCGGTGCGGTCCCTTTTACAGGACCCACGCCGTTTGGCGGATATGCGCGCTGCTTGTAAAGCGTTTGACAAGTCGGATTGTTGTAAAAATATCCTGTTGTTGCTACAGAAACTAACGAATGGGAAGAGGGAGTCAATTTGAAACCAAAATTTCGAATCAGCCTGTTTGGCTACGGTATTTTAGGGGTTGCCGTCCTGGTCCTGATGCTGTTTGAGATCAAAGATGGAAACGCCCCGATGATCGGTCTGGATGTATTTTTGCTGGCCTTTATCGTCTATATGATCTATAAAGGCGTGAATAGTACCGGCAAGGATTCATCCACCAAGAAAAAATAAAAACGTTATGGACAAGGAGGCTGCCTTGTCGAGGGAAAATCGGTGTGGTTTCCTGATTACATATGGAAAACAGCGGGTGAACCTGCGGAACATGGAAAAGAGGGTGGCCCAAAGCTATGAATTTTTCGAGTCATAGGAAAGGGGCATCCTCTTTCTGGAAAAATATTTGCGTTTAAAAAAGCGAGGGTATCTTTCAAGTCACTTCATGACTTTTGGGATACCCTCTTCTTTTTTTGGAAAATATAGATGCATTTATCCTTGCGTTGGATATTAAAAATAAATTATTGCAAAATACAGTTTTTTAAAGTTTATATAAAAACAAATTATATGAAATGTATGGTGTTTTTTAAAAATTTAATCATCTCAATTTCTTGTTTAGTAGGTATAGTATCAGAAAGAAAAATCGCACATATATTCATCTTGAACTCATTACCTATTACCGGAATATAATAAAATTCTGGATTTTTTGAATGAGATGTAAGGGTTAAAAGAGAAATATGTTTATTATTTTTCAGTACTAAAAATAATTCATCTCTATTCTGTACTTTTAGAGAACGCTTAGAGTCATATATATTTCTAAGCACAGATTTTTCAGGCACTGCTGTATAATAAGTTAAAGGATATTCAAGGGTTTCACTGATAGAAATACTTTTTTTACCAGCAAGGGAATGAGTCTGGCTAACAATAGCGTATATTTGTACGGCTTCAAAAAGCATAAGATACTGCAAACTATATTGCTTTATTTCCTCTGCAAATTCGTTTAAATCTGCTTGATATACTGGCATAATTCCTATACGAACCTTTTGAGATACAACGTCATTTATTGTTTCAGATGGCTCTGTCCTGCGGAGCATATCAGAAACTAAAAAGCCCTGATCTTGAAATTTAAGAAGTGCTTCAAGAATATATGATAAATAAATAAATGAAATAGAAACTGTTTTATTATTAGTGGAGGACAGGTCTTCTATTTTTTTATATTCTGCAATAATATTTTGAGCTATTTTGATAAATTCCTCTCCTTTTTCAGTTAATTTCACACCTTTTGGTGTCCTCATAAAAATTGTAAATCCTAATTCTTTCTCACATCGTTTTACAATGTTATTTAATGAGGGTTGAGAAATATACAGCCTTTGTGAAGCTTTGTTAATGGAACCACATTGAGAAATAGCAATGAGTTGTTTTAAATGATGTATTTCCATGATTTTAATTTCCTTTCAGTTATAATGTATATGTTATAACTGATATAAAATTATACTTTAAGACAAACATATAAAAAAGAGATAAAATAATTATTGTAAAAATTTCAAGAAAGAGAGTGAGAATATGTATTCTTCAATTTATACTGAAAGTACAGTGATGTATAATGAGCTTATAGAATGGCGCAGAGAACTTCACAAAATACCTGAATTGGGACTTGAACTTCCTCAAACTGTTTCTTTTGTGAGAAAAAAGTTGACAGAATTTGGTATTCCATTTGAGACAAAGGTCAACGGAAATTGTGTTATTGGTTATGTGGGTTCAGGAGATAGATGTTTACTTCTTAGAGCAGATATGGACGGATTGCCTATGCGTGAAGAAAGTCATCTATCTTTTGCTTCACAAAATGGCAATATGCACGCTTGTGGGCATGATATACATACGACTGCTTTGTTAGGAGCCGCTAAGATATTGAAAAAGCACGAAAAGGAATTAAAAGGAAAAATAAAATTATTGTTTCAGCCTGGGGAGGAAACATTTGGAGGCGCACAGGCTGTTATGTCTGAAGGAGTACTGGAAAATCCTAAGGTAGATTCAGCTTTTGCAACCCATGTAGCGTCCGTTATTCCCGTAGGAACAATCGCTTATGGCACTTTGACGGCTGCTTCTATTTGGGGCTTTAAAATAACGATAACGGGAAAAGGTACGCATGGTGCCATGCCTCAGAATGGAGTAGACCCTATCAATGTTGGAGTTCACATTTATCAGGCATTGCAGGAGCTAATTGCGCGTGAATGCGCTCCTGATAAGGAAGTAACATTGACAATAGGGCAATTCAGTTCTGGAACAGTAGGCAACATTATTCCAGAAACGGCTGTTTTGCAGGGAACACTTCGTACATTTAACAGTGAAATAAAACAATATTTAATTACAAGGATTAATGAAATCGTAAAAAATATCTCTAGTGCCTTTCACGCAGAAAGCAAAATAGATACTTTAACCGATACACCTGTCCTCTGTTGTGATGAAAAAAGAAACGAGGAAATCGTCAAAGCGTTAGAATCTATGAATCCAGAATTTAATATAGTATCTGGACTACATATAACTGCGTCTGATGATTTTGCAATATTTGCAAATAAAATACCGTCTTCTTACTTTGTAATTGGAGCTAAAGAGGATTCAGACACTATTTACGCGCATCATAATCCGAAAGTATGCTTCAATGAACAAGTTTTGCCAATCGAAACTGCGGCATATGCGTGTGTGGCTATGGATTGGGAATAATTTAGAAAACAATAAAAGAGCAAGGGAAATACACGCTTTTTGTGCAATCGCCCTGCTCTTTTTCTGTCATATCAAAGATCATTCAATCATAGTTAATTCGTGGTAAAATAGTTGATTTTTTAGTTGATGAATAGTCCTTAAACGCTGTATTTACGCAGATAATTGGATTTTTATATCAGGTTTGCTTACATTTAAAAAATGATTTTACCATGAATTTACTGCAATGGAGGGAGCTTCGCATGACAGGAAAATGTGTCGCGGCTTCCAACAAGGCACTTTTCTATTAAAAATAGTTGAATACAAGAATATTTATACAGTGTCATTCGCAAAATATCTAAACCAAAAATAAGGTTTACATAGGGCGCTGTTTTGTATGAACCAAGACCTCACGAATGAGGGCCGCCGGAAACGCAGCCGGTTTTGAGCCGTGCATATAGATAGGAATCCCACAGAACGCCGCGTTTATAGACACTGCATCGCATAGTGCCCTCCTTTTGAAATCCCGCCTTTTCCAGGACACGGCACGAAGCGAGATTGTAGACGAACGGTTCCGCATGGATCCGAACAAGATCATACGACGCAAAGCCGTACTCGCAGAACTGCCGGACAGCCGCAGTCATAATCCCCTGGCCCCAGAAAGGCTCGGCCAGCCAATATCCCAATTCTGCCGACCTACGTGCAATATCGCTTCCAAACGAAAGACTGATGCTGCCCGCCGCTTCCCCTTGAATCACAATAGCGCGGAAACATTGCCGGGAGGGGTCTACATGGATACAGCTTTGAAGAAACTCCTCGGCGTCCTGCCGCGTGTATGGATAGGGAAATATGTCGCGTAGATTGGCGGCAACTTTCAGGTTGTTGGCATACCGGGCGACGGCTTCCACATCTTCCATCCGCCAGGGGCGCAGTTCAAATTCCATGGATAGTTTCCTCCTGTTCCTCTTTTTTTGCGCATTTGGGACATTTCCCGTAGATCGTCAGGGTATGGCTCTCCACCGTAAAGCCGGTTTCTTCCGCAATGGTGCGCTCCATCCCGGAGAGCGGACAATCACAGAGCTTTATTTTTGCATGGCATCCGGTGCAGACCAAGTAATGGCCGTGCTGTTCCCGGGCCAACGAATACCGTACAATACCGTCGCCAAAGTCGTTGCGCTCAACAAGTGCGCTGGCAGCGAAGCGTTCCAGATTGCGGTAGATGGTGGACAGCGCCAGGGAGGGAAACGCCGCCTTCATCTGTGCAAAGATGTCCTCGGCGCTCAATGGCTCTGTGCTCTGACGCAGGACGCACAGCATGGCCTCGCGCTGTTTGGTATTTTTCATGGCGGCACTCCTTTCAACCGGAGGAAATTCCGGGAGGGGACGCCTGTGGCGCAAATGTTGCGCCACATATCCGGCCTTATGCCGGAGTGCCCGGCTTCTGCCGGGCGGGCGTCCCCGAAAACCTCTTCCTAGATTGATTCTTATTATAAACGGAAAATGCAAAAATGCAATGGCGCGCGTTGCTCTGGCTGCCAGGATAGTGTATAATATGGATTCATGAATTCATATATCGGAGGTCCTGACCTTTGAAAGAAGCGTATCTTGACAATTCCTCCACCACCCGCGTGTGCGAGCCAGCTGCTGCAAAGGTGATGGAGCTGATGACGGAAAACTATGGAAACCCTTCATCCCTTCATACCCTGGGCTTCCGCGCCGAGCAGGCGCTGACCGAGGCGCGCCGCAATATCGCCGCAGCCTTGGGCGCCAAAGAGGACGAGGTGTTTTTTACTTCTGGAGGGACGGAAAGCAACAATCTTGCGATTTTTGGAGCAGCATATGCACGAAAACGCATGGGGATGCATATTGTCACCACGCAGATTGAGCACCCGTCTGTGACGAATGCTGTGCGCCAACTTGAAAAGGAGGGCTGGGAGGTCACTTGGCTTCAACCTGACCGGGAAGGCCACATTTTGCCCGAAGCTGTACAGGAGGCGGTTCGTCCTGATACGACGCTGGTCACAATGATGGCGGTTAACAATGAGGTTGGGACGATCCTGCCTCTGGATGCGGCGGCACAGGCCATTGCAGCGAAGAAGGCGCCCGCATTACTCCATGTCGATGCAGTGCAGGGATTCGGGAAGCTCGATTTAAGGCCGGAGCGGAGAAAAATTGATCTACTGAGTATCAGCGCGCATAAGATTCACGGCCCCAAAGGGGTTGGCGCTCTATATGTACGCAAAGGCGTCCGTATTGCACCTCGCACTTTTGGCGGCGGGCAGGAGCACGGAACGCGGCCTGGCACGGAGGGGCTGCCGGCCATCGGCGGTTTTGGCGCGGCGGTGAAAGCGCTTCCCCCTGTGAACGAAGGATTACGGCAGGCTGAAGAGCTCGCGGCTATTTGCCGGGAAAAGTTGCTGGCATTGCCCGGCGTGGAGTTCAATTCGCCAGAAGATGCATTGCCCTATATAGTCAATTTCAGCGTAGGCGCTGTCCGGGCGGAAACCATGCTGCATTTCCTTGCAGCACGTGGCGTTTATGTCTCGTCCGGGTCTGCCTGTTCGAAGGGGAAACAGAGCCCCGTCTTGGAAGCGATGGGGCTTCCAAGGGAACGGATTCAAGCAGCCTTGCGGGTTAGTTTTTCCCACTTGAATACGCTGGAAGATGTGGATGCCTTGGTGGAAGGCGTGCGGGAAGGCTTGGCCAGTTTGGCTGTTAAAAAATAAATGTAAGGATTTGTAAGATGAAAGAGATTATTTTAATCAAATTGGGTGAAATTGTATTAAAGGGGTTGAATCGCCAAAGTTTTGAATTCGCCCTGATTCGCAATCTCCGGCGGCGTCTGGAACCATTGGGGAAATTTGACATCCGTGAGGCGCAGTCGACCATCTATGTGGAGCCGTTACAAGAGGGGATTGACCTGGAAGCTGCGGCAGAACGGGTCGGAAAGGTGTTCGGTGTGATCGCCTTTTCCCGCGCCTGTATGGCAGAGAAGAATATGGACAGCATTTTGAAAACAACAGCGGACTATTTGCGCGACGAGCTTCGTACCATTTCGAGTTTCAAGGTGGAGAGTAAGCGCTCTGACAAGCACTTTCCGCTCAAGTCGCCGGAGATTTCTGCGGCAGTGGGGGAATATTTGTTGCAACAGTTTCCCAATCTGCATGTCGACGTGCACAACCCGGATTTGGAAGTACGGGTGGAAGTCCGCGATTTCGGCGCTTATATCCATGGGAAGGCTTTGCCCGGGGCAGGCGGCATTCCTGTAGGGACGGGCGGTAAGGCGGCGATTCTCATCAGCGGTGGGATTGACAGCCCCGTAGCTGCCTGGCAGATGGCCCGGCGCGGTCTGGAATTGACAGCGGTACACTTTGCCAGCCCTCCCTATACCAGTGAACGCGCAGAACAAAAGGTGGTAGATCTTCTGCAAAAGGTCAGCGAATATGCCGGCAGAATCTTTATGTTCACCGTGCCGTTCACCAAGATTCAGGAGGAGATTCGTGATAAGTGCCCGGAAGAATATTTTACACTGATTATGCGCCGCTTTATGATGCGGGCGGCGGAGCGTATTGCGCGCAAGGAAGGATGCTCAGCCCTGATTACCGGCGAAAGCCTGGGACAGGTGGCCAGTCAGACCCTACAAGCCATTGTCTGTACGGATGCAGCTGCGATGATGCCGGTATTCCGTCCGCTGATCGGTACGGACAAGAGCGAGATCGTCGCCATGGCGCGCAGGATTGATACGTACGATTTGTCCATTCAGCCATACGAAGACTGTTGTACTGTTTTTACGCCCAAGCACCCGCGTACCCGTCCGGAGATGGAAAAACTGTTGGAGGCAGAGGCGGCGCTGGATAAAGAGGCGCTCTTGGAAGATTGTGTAAAGCGTACGACCTTCCGAAAGATAACGCCGTACCGTTGACCTTTGGAACGGTACCTGAGAAGGGGAGATCACCTGGTGGATGTGTTTCCTCATAAGAGGCGTTGGGAGTCCCTTTTTATGGGGCGCAGATGGATGCGCGGAGTATCGGAAGTTTTGCCATGAGGAGGCTTACATCGGAATGAATGCGGAAATTATCTCTGTAGGCACGGAACTACTTTTAGGACACACGGTTAATACAGACACCACCTTGATCGCGCGGGAGCTGTCTGCCCTGGGCATTGACCTGCTTTTTGCCTGTACGGTGGGCGACAATGCGGAACGCCTGCGTGCGGCCTTGCGGGAAGCACTTTCGCGCAGTGATGTCGTGATTACCACCGGTGGCCTTGGTCCTACGGGGGATGATCTGACAAAGGAGACGATTGCGGAGGCGGCCGGGGTAGAGCTTGAATTGCATGAGGAGAGCCGCCAGCGGATTGAGACCTATTTTAAGGGACGTTACTGCGGAGAAAATCAATATAAACAGGCGATGCTTCCCAAGGGGTGCACGGTGTTTCCCAATGATGCGGGCACAGCGCCCGGCTGTGGTTTGGAGACGGATACAGGCAAGGTGGTAATTATGCTGCCCGGCCCGCCGGCCGAGATGGAACGGATGCTTCAGCGTTATGCAGTGCCCTATCTGGCCCAACGGGAACAGGCGGTCATCGTCTCGCAGATGGTACGGGTCTTTGGAATTGGAGAGGGCGCCGCGGAGGAAAAAATACGGGATCTGACCCAAGGGGCCAATCCGACCGTGGCGACGTATGCAAAAGAGAATGAGATGTTTGTCCGTGTGACGGCAAAGGCTGGATCGGTGGAGGTTGCTACCGCTCTATGCGCGCCCGTGGTGCGGGAAGTCTGTGCGCGATTGGGAGACTTCGTCTATGGAATTGATGTGGAAAGCCTCGAAGAAGTAGTGGTGAACAGCCTGCGGGAGAAAGGGTTGCATCTGGCAACCGCAGAATCCTGTACCGGTGGACTTGTTGCAAAGAGGTTGACAGACGTCCCAGGGGCGTCGGAGGTTTTTGAAATGGGAGCGGTGACCTATGCCAATACGGTCAAAAGTATGTTGCTGCAAGTGCCAGAGGACCTGTTTCCCGCTTACGGCGCGGTGAGCGAGCCAGTGGCGCGCGCCATGGCAGAGGGCGTACGAAAAAAGGCTGGGGCAGATTTGGGACTGGGTATCACGGGCCTCGCCGGACCTGGCGGCGGCACCCCCGAAAAGCCGGTCGGTCTGGTCTATATGGCGCTGAGCGATGGGGCGCATACATGGGTGCGGCGGATGGACCCGCCAGGCCGTGTCAAGAACCGGTCTTGGGTGCGCGATCGTGCGGCGCATTATGCATTGGATATGGTGCGGCGGTATTTAGCAGGGATGCCGGTGGAGGGGAACGCGGTGTAAGCCGCGTTCCAACTTGTTTCAAAGAAATGGAGGGAAGAAGATATGGATGCTGGGCTGTTGTTTTTTCAAGCGCACCGCACCTCTCTGTGTGAACTGGAGGTGCGTAAAGCGGCAGCAAATCTGCGGGTTACAGTGCAGGGCGTCAACGCAAGTGCACGGTATGAGGGGTTGTGCCGCGCGTTGGCTTCCTTTTTAAAGAAATATCCGTTGCTCTATTTGGTAAGCGCAGTGGAAGGCGGTCGGTTGCTCTGTGCAGAGCCTGTATTCCGTGCTTTGCACGTCCCTTTGGATGAACACGGAGAGCCCGAACATGTACGCCGCCTGACTGGCTTTGATGCATGTGGGTATCTGCTGGAAAGCCGGACCCAAGCGATCGTTTTGCTGCCAGACCTGCCGGAAGAACTGCGGATTCAACTGCCCGGCACCCAGAGGCGCCTGGCAGAGAAATTTGGGCTCACACCAGTGCCTCCTCCAAAGGAAGTTGACTACGAGGCGTTGATCGAGCCCTTCTTTTCGAGGTGATGGTCGATGATGGATTTGCGTTCCCAGATGAAGGTTGTGGACTTGTTGATGAAGCTGTTCCGCGGCGATATGCAGCACATCAACCCCTATCCGTTTGTGCCGCAGAAGCACAAGAACATTCCAAACGCCGATTCGGGCGGACTTTTGCGTTCCATCCCGGAGCGCGAGGGTATTCCAAGCGGCCAGATACAGCGTTTTTTTGAGGAGTTGGATGCCTGTCCGTCCATTCATGTGCACAGTGCGATGGTACTCCGTCACGGGAAAATCATCGCAGAGGGAAGCTGGAAGCCGTATTCCGGCAGTTATCCTCATATGATGTTTTCCCTCTCCAAAAGTGTGGTGAGTATGGCGGTGGGGTTTGCCGTGCAAGAGGGACTTTTGAGCTTGGACGATCCAGCAGCGAGTTTCTTCCCGGATAAAAATGTACTGTTTCGCAGTGCACGGATCAGCGGTATTACCATACGCCACCTGCTGAACATGACCTCGGGCCTAAAATTCAATGAAGTGAACTCTGTAGTGGAAAAGGACTGGGTTCGTGCAATTCTACAGTCGGACTGTTCCTTTGAGCCGGGAACGGAATTCAGTTATAACAGTTTGAATACGTACCTGCTCAGTGCCATTCTTTACAGGAAGACGGGCATGGGATTGGTGGAATATCTGACGCCGCGCCTGTTCGATCCATTGGGGATTCACCATGTAAGTTGGGACGTATGCCCCTTGGGAATTGAAAAAGGTGGTTGGGGACTCTGGCTGCGGATTGTGGATATGGCAAAACTGGGACAGCTCTATTTGCAGCGCGGCCGTTGGACGGTGGATGGTGCTGAAAAGCAACTTCTGCCGGAAAGCTGGATTGCCGAATCTACCAAGATGGATACCCCCACCCGGGAAGGAGATTATTCCTCCGGCTATGGTTACCAAATTTGGAGTTTTGGGGCAAAAGGCGCCTATCAGTTCAACGGGATGTTGGGGCAATATGTGATTGTTTTGCCGGAACGGGATATGGTATTGGCTCTGACTAGCGGAAGCCCAAGCCTTTTTGCAGACGAGACATGCCACATTGTGGAGAAATATTTTGGCGATGGAGCGAAAGAACTTTCGGATGGTCCGTTGCCCAACGATATCCGCGCGCTGCGTTCTTTGCGCAGCGCACTGGGAAATTTGTATGCGATCCGGGAAACGGCTCCAAAGCCGAAACACGTATCCACCTTGACACGCATGTGGAGGCGTGTGTTTCCGGAAAAGCAGGAGGTTCCTACGGTTCCTCCGGAACTGCGCAAATGGAACGGCTGTCAGTATCAGCTGGAGAATAGTTCTGCGGCTTTGATGCCGCTGATCTTGCAGGGGACGACCAACAATTTTGGAGCAAACATTTCCAGGATTAGTATGGAATTTTCACCGGGAGAATGCCGCCTGATCGTAGAGGATGGAGCTGAAACAAATCTCATTGTGGCGGGCATGGATGGAATCCCGCGCAAAGGATGCATCACGCTCAATGGGGAGGTGTATGCCATCGGGAGCACGGCTCGTTTGACGACGGATGAGGATGACCGGCCGGTTTTGAAAGTATTTGTCTGTTTTACAGAGACGCCGAGCGTCCGGGTTCTCAAGTTTATTCTGTATAGCCCGGAGAAGATGCTGATTCGTTTTGACGAATTGCCAAGTGTGGAGGCGTCGCTCGAGGTATTGTTCTCCCTGGTGGGCGGCAGGGAAAATCAAAACAGCTTGAACAAGCTTTTTATGGATACGGTGGGACAGCAGCGCTTGGATGAACGCGTTGCGCAAGTATCACGGCCGAGGGTGAAGGCCACCTTAGTGAAGCCATAAGCAGCCGCCCGCCGGGCGCAAATGCGCCCGGGCCGGAGAGGGGTCTCCGGCGAAAACGCATAGGAGATGCGTTTGGCGGGCGGCGGTTTCTGGCGCACAATGGTTTCAAACAAAAGAGAGGGTATCCCAAAAGGCATAAAATGCCTGGAAGGGATACCCTCTCTTTCGGAATGAAGGAAATAAACAAATTAGTCTGCTTTTACCTGAGATTCCAGGAACACCAGATGGGCAATGCCGGGAATACTTTCACCCTGTTGTGAGGATGTGGTGGACATCAGAGCGCCAGTGCCAAGAAATAGAACCTTCTTGAGTTCCCCAGAAGAAAGCTGTTGTAAAATAATCGAGCACAGGACCGCCGCGGAACACCCACATCCGGAACCACCGGCGTGGACGTCTTGCGCTTGACGTTCATAGATCATCAGGCCGCAATCATTGTGTATTTCGCGGATGTCGATGCCGTCCTTTTCCAAAATTTCGTCCATCAACTCACACCCCACAGCACCAAGATCTCCAGTCAGTATCAGATCGTAGTCCGAGGGAGAGGTGCCGGTGTCGGTCAAATAGTCGTGCAAAGTTTGTGCAGCAGCGGGGGCCATTGCAGCCCCCATGTTGTTGGCATCCTTAATGCCCAGATCAGCGATGCGCCCAAAGGTCACCGCGTTAACCTTGACTTCTCCACGGCCGTGGGCCCCCACTACAACGGAACCCGCCGCCGTAGCGGTCCACTGGGCGGTCGGGGTGCGTTGGCCGCCGTATTCCAGTGGAAAACGGAACTGCCGTTCCGCAGAACAGAAGTGAGAGGACGTAACAGCGACAGCACGCCGTGCAATTCCTGTTTCGACAAACAGCGATGCGAGCCCCAGCGTTTGGGCCATTGTAGAGCATGCGCCATATTGTCCCAAGAAGGGAATCCCCAGGCTGCGCAGGCCAAAGGTAGAGGAAATACATTGGTTTAATAGGTCGCCTGCAAGGATGTAGTCCACATCTTTCCCCTCTAAAGCGGCTTTTTTGAGTGCGGTTTCCACCGCTTCGGTTTGAAGCTGGCTTTCTGCCTTTTCCCAGCTTACATCTCCCAAGGTGTTGTCCGTATGGCTGACGTCAAAAAAGGCGCCCAGGGGCCCCTCTTTCTCTTTTTTCCCTGCAATAGAGGCAAAACCGAGAATTCCTGGGCTCTTATCCATCTGTAGAGTATACTTTCCAATTCTGGTCGGCATGGAAGCACCCCCTTTCAATACATCTTAAAGAGGAAGATAATCAGCCCGTAAATAATGGAGGCACACGTTCCATACACCAGTACAGGCCCTGCGATGGAAAACATTTTTGCACCAATGCCCATGACATAACCTTCGCTTTTGAATTCCATTGCAGGGGAAACAATCGCATTGGCGAATCCAGTGATTGGAACCAGAGTGCCCGCGCCGCCGTGCTTGGCGATCTTATCATATACTTTCAGACCGGTGAGGATCGCGCTCAAAGCGATCAGCGTGATGGAAACAAATGCCTTGGCTGTTTTTTCTGGGAGTTCAAACGACAAAAAAAGCGTAGTCAATACTTGTCCAAGCGTACAGATTGCGCCTCCGATTAAAAACGCCACAACGCAGTTGCGCAAGACCTTTGAGTTTGGAGAGGCCTTTTGAGCCATCTGTTGGTATTCGGTTTTTGTGACTTTAATGTCCAAATCCGTTCACATCCTTTTTATCATATCTACCTGCTATTTTGGCCGAATCGCCCGGCTTTATACAATTTTTACCGGATTGGATGGCAGGCAAAAGATGACCCTATTTCGTAAGGAAATCGAAAGATTTTGATAAGATGGCCTTTCCAACTGCCCGTATGTTTTGCCGTATACTACATCCATCGGAAAAGAAGGAGGCATTTCCTATGGAGTTTTATGCGAACGAAGGGAAGCAGGTCTGCATCGACGTGGAAGGAAATTGGTATATGCGCCACGCTATTCACACCCATCGGATTGGCGTGGGGGAGGATTACATCGATCTGGTGCGGCGCTATGTTGCGCCGCTCTATCGGCCTGGGGATATCCTTTCCATCAGCGAAAAGATTATCTCTCTCTGTCAGAAGCGCGTGATTTATAAAAAAGATGTACGGGTTAGCCTGTTGGCGAAATTTTTATCGCGGTTTGCCTCTCGTAGTACAGCGGGCATTGGCGTGAACAATCCATACAAGATGCAGATTGCCATTCAACTGTGCGGGAGGAAAAAAATCCTTTATGCAGCTGCGATGGCAGCCATTGGCAAGCTGTTTTGCAGGCGCGGCATTTTCTATGAGATTGCAGGCCCGGAGGTCAGTGGCTTGGATGGTTTTTACAGTCATGCTTTTCCAGAATACGGTGAATTTGGGATTCTTCTTCCTGTGCGTTCTGAAGAAGTTTGCACGGAGATTTCCCGTCGGTTGGGTATCGCCTGTATGATTGTTGATGCCAACGATTATGGCGTAGAAATTCTGGGAAAGTCGGAGGGCCTTCGCATTCCAGACGAAATATTAACTGCAATGGTTCGAGATAACCCCGCTAATAACTTCCGGGAACAGACACCTTTTGTGTTGATCCGTCCCGTGGAAAAGCTCCGATTGGAATGGAAGTGCGAAAAAACGGCGGAACGGGCTAGGTACCGCACCGCATGATGAATCGTGAAGGTATAAGAAGATCGAATCGTTTATCATCACAACCTGCAAAATAGCGCCTCCCCCAGATGTACAGCTGGAAGAGGCGCTATTTTTTATACCGATTGTCGGAGGATTTGGCAGAAGTCCTTTTTCTTAAAGAATATGCATGGATGGTTGTCCCCGTCCCTAGACGGTCCATCGATTTGTTCTTCTAGGAGGTTTCTCCATAGGCAGGGCCAACTCCCTTTTGCATAAAGTTCTACCCTTTCTACAGCCGAAGGGGCGCGTGATCGACAGACAAAAGGCGGGTGGTATTATAGCCCAGATGTATGAACAGAAGGTCAAGAGGATGGCGGTTCTATGGATTGCCTTTATGCATCGCCGCCCAGTTCCGGCTATCCGTTATTTTTCCAAAGCACGATTGATTTAAGAATAAAACGCTCTCTGTAAAGAATGAAAGTCCCATGGAATTCTTTTTGAGTGGTGTAGAGGTATTTAGGATTTTGAACTCTGTTAAAAAGACTTGCGTAAGGCAACCGGATGATACAATCATCCGGTACAGCGGGATTGCATTGTAAAGCAGTAGCCATTGTGGTCGTAAAAACCATATAGAGGCTTCCCCGATAGAATTATGATGGTTTTGCCCAGTTGTACAGGGTTTCCACAGATCCCTTTTTAGATGTGGAAAACTGGACGATGCGGTATGGGTGAATTCGCACCAGGATCGATCAATTGCCTTGGCAACAGGTTGGTTTCCTTACGAGGAAGATCATACTGCAATGTCAGATCATCAATATAGAAGAGGGTGACCCAAACTACAAATTGTTCGATTCATAGGAAAGGGGCATCCTCTTTCTGTTTGGAAAAATATCTGCATTTCTAAAAAAAGAGGGGCTCCTTCCGTCACTTCATGACTTTTGGGCACCCTCTTTGTTTTTATCTGTTTGACCCTTAGGCCAAAAATTTGTCCATTGCCTTGCGGTCCAAGCCTTGACATTCCATTAGGAAGTCGTTAAGCTGTTCTGCGATCAGGCGTGTTCCTCCGGCGGTGTCGCTCTCGATGTTCAAAGGCATAATAGGATCGTGGACACTTAGCCGCAACAGGAACCAACCATCCCCACGTCCTTTTCCAAATGAGACGCGGATACCCTCACGGTTGTCGGGGGCCACATTCCAGCTGTGGGTCTTGGCATAGGCGCTCACGCCGGCGATAACAGACTCCCCATAGGAACGGAAATCATCCTTGAGGATCGGGAACCGCAGTTCAGCGGTCTCCACCGGCTCCTTGAGCGATTCCAGCATGGAGTCGAGCGTCTTACCTTCCGCGCGAAGCCGTGCCATCTGAATGATGATTTTTGTCACCAGATAAGCGCCGTCATCCAAAAAATAGTTTTCACGCAGTGCCGCATGACCGGATGTCTCAATCGCCAGCGGACAGTTCACGCCCTCCTGGTTCAGCCGTAACGCTTCATTGATGACATTTTTATAGCCACGCTTAAAGCGATGATGAACGCCGCCCAGTGTCTGTTCAATGTATTCTTTTAGGCCGCTGGAGGTGATGGAATCCGTTACAACGGTTCCGCCGGGATTTCCTTCCAAGGCAATCGCAGAGGCAATCGCTACCAAGCGGTTGCGATTGATTTCCTCCCCACGTGCATCCACGGCTCCACCGCGATCTACGTCTGTGTCGAAGATGACGCCCAAGTCTGCCTTTGCATCCAAAACCGCCTGGCAGATGGATTGCATGGCCTCTTCGTTTTCAGGGTTCGGAATATGGTTTGGAAACATACCATCCGGCTCCAAAAATTGGCTGCCTTCTATGTCTGCACCGAGTGGCGCCAACACATCGCGCGCATAAAATCCGCCAGCGCCATTTCCGGCATCCACTACAATGTGAAATCCCTTGAGTGGGTGTTCATAGTCGGCCGCATGGACGCCTTCTTGAATCATTTCACGCAGACGCTTTGCATAGTCAGCCATATAATGGACCGTCTCCACATGCCCCGTTCCGGAGGGCAACGTCTGCCCTTCCTGTGCAAAAAGTAGAATCTGTTCGATGTCCGAACCGTCAAGACCGCCGTTCCTGGTAAAAAACTTGAGGCCATTGCGGTTGAATGGATGATGGCTGGCAGTGATTTGCACCGACCCATCGCATGCCAGATCGATGGTTGTCATGAACATGGAGGGGGTGGAGGCCAGTCCGCAGTCCAACACCCGCACACCTGCTCCCACCAGGGTGCGCGTCACGGCATCCTGGATGCGCTGCGCGGAGATGCGAGAATCGTGTCCGACAGCAATGGTCAGCGCGGATGGGGCCTTTTTGACTGCGTTGGACAGCCACAGGACATAACCGGCTGCCATCTTTTCGATCACCTCATCGGTCAGGTTGATTTCTTGTCCGGCAACGCCTTCACTGGCCACTCCGCGAATGTCGGTGCCACTCTTAAATTGTTTCCAATAGGTATTCAGCATGGTTCGCTCTCCTTTTATTTTTGTCAAAAATCCCTGGCGCTCGGAAGACTGCCTTTAAAGGGGACTGGGAAACTTTGGAAGGCCTGAAAAGCGGCCTTTTCCCATTGCTTTGCCAGTTCCCTGCGCGCCACAGATTTTGGATTCCGAATTCTGATCCGTCTGTTTCTTCCGTAAGTCCTTTTGAGCCTACGAAATCACACATAGTTTCCATGGGCCATTCCAAAGGAGGCCGATGACTGTACTCTGCAGCAAAGAAAAGATACCATTCCTTTTCCTTTCGGACGGTTTTCCATGGAAAAAGGCGCCGATCCTACCTTTATTATACCGGATTCCGTCAGATTTGTAAAAGCTTTTGCAGTCAGTATCTTTGCGAGATTGCGGGGTATGATATTGCGGGGTGAAATGATGAAACCAATTATGATCGTACGCAACCTTTATAAAATCTACCGGCAGGGAGAAAATGAAGTTCATGCACTTGACGGTGTTTCGCTCACGGTGGGAAAGGGTGAATTTGTCGCTATCGTCGGACGGTCCGGTTCGGGAAAATCAACGCTTATGAATGTACTGGGGTGTTTGGACACACCTACCTCCGGTGAATATATTCTCGACGGCGAAAATGTCGATGCGCTATCGGAGGACCAGCTGTCCGATATTCGTAACCGAAAGATCGGGTTTATTTTTCAAGGATTTAATTTGGTCCCAGGATTGACTGCGCTGGAAAATGTGGAATTGCCGCTTTCCTATCGGGGAATTCCGCGGGAGGAACGGCGCGCCTTGGCCGAGGACGCCCTGTGCCGGGTTGGATTGACGGAGCGAATGCGTCACCGTCCCAATCAAATGAGCGGCGGACAACAACAAAGGGTGGCCATTGCGCGCGCAATTGCGGCAAGGCCACCCATCATTTTGGCGGACGAACCCACCGGAAACCTCGATACCAAATCGGGAACGGCGGTGATGAATATTTTACATGGATTGCATGAAGAGGGCAGAACCATCCTGCTGATTACACACGACGAGCGGATTGCGCAGCAGGCGCAGCGGCGTGTGGCCATACAGGACGGCGTGCTGGAAGAAGCCGTTCGTCCAAGATCGTCGGCTTAAAACGGGCGAGAAGATCCTTGTAATGATGCAGATAGAAAAAACAATACTCATACATCTGGCGGATGGCCTGAATCTGTACGGTACGGCTGATGGTGCATAAGCCACGCCGCGGCTTAAAATACAGATACATCGGAAGGGCGCCATTTTCGCATGGAAGCTGAAAATCTGCGTGAAGCCGGTATGCACCCAGATGTTCATAAAACTGGATGCGGCGCTCTTGACGTTTGGCCAAGCTCGGATTCTCTTTACAGACGTGCTCCACAGAGAAAAGAATGCCGTCAAACGGCCCGCAATATTTGTGCCATAGGGCGTTGAACAGCTGATTGCCATATCCGTGGGATTGATGCTGTTTTAAGATGGCGATGTAATCCAACCAAAGAATATTACAGTTCTCAACGGTATAAACCAATGCATAACCGAGCAGTTCGCCATCGGAGTCCCGCTTATACAGCAGGATTTTATATTTATCCCCATGAAGAAGATGAAGCAGGTTTTTATACTTGTACATTTCGTCGGGCGGAAACTGCTGCTCCATATCCGCATAAATCTGCGGCAGATCCTCCACCGTACCGAGCATAATACTGGCCGGTTCTCCTGTACACATGATAAAAATTCTCCCATCACAAAAATTTTGCCCGGATCAATTTCCGGGCATCTGCGCAAAACCGAGCAGATACCATCTGCAATTCCTCCCAAGGAGGCGTGCTTACGCGCCTTCATTATAGCGCGTTCCAGTAGGGCCCGCAAGCTTTTCCAGCATATTTTTTAGGATTCTTTGCACAAATGGAGTTCTCTATACAGTGGACACCGATTGATCTATACAATTTGTAATTTTATGATGAATTATAAAAAACTGTAAAGGTAATTGTGCGACAGCAGACATGAAACGCCGGAAAAAAAGGACGTGCTTCCAATACGGCGGTCCGCGCATGGTTCGTAGAAGGAGGATCTACAAGTGGTATTTTCCGTTCGGAAATGGGTTTTGACAGTTACCATCATGCTTAAAACGGATCGCTTGCTTATAGAACGAGAGGACAACAAAGCCCGTGGAAAGAAAAGTTGAGAGGGGTATGCTACGATTAGAACCGGCACGCCCCATTGGATACAGCCTACCGGTGCACGACGGAATACTCCGCAGGGGTTCACTGGAGTGGTTTATTATTTCGCCAAGCGTTGCCATTCTCTTACAAAAGAGCATCCAGCTAGAAGCATGCAGTACCGGTTCCTTTCATACATATTCGATAGGGGAGGAAAATGACAAGACCATTCAGTAGCGGACCTTCGATAGGTAAATGGCTTCGATTTATGGTAGGCATCCACAACACGCAGCAGCGACAGAAGGGCTGCTTTTTTGAAACAATGGGAACTTTCTCAGTGGCCGACGATTTACCAGTTGTATTTTTAGGTGTATTTGTGATATGATGTTAAGGAAAATGCGACGATTTCCTTTCAGGGCTCGTACGCCTGATTACAGACAGGAGAGCGAATAAACGAATATGAAACGATCGAAACGCAATGGAATGCTGCGCCGGGCAGCCCTCCTATCCTCCGTGTTGGTCTTTGTGGCCTCTACATTTGCTGTCACAGCCTTTGCGACGGAGATTACGCCGGTTCCCGATCCGGCAGCGCCAGTGGAGTCCACAGTCGATCCGGGGATTCCGGGGGATTCTACGGTCAATCCGATCATTCCGGACGCCGATCCTAATACACAGGTTGATCCAACCATTCCGCCTGCCACGGACCCCAATACGGGGACGTTGGTAGACCCAAATGCACCGGCAGTGTCGTCAGACTCGGGCATTTCTCCGCCGTTTGATCCCAGTGCGCCAGTGACATCGCCGGGTGAAGAAGTACCGCCGGCAGAAAACCCTTCGGACCCCAATGCGTCGTCCAATCCGGACGGAACATCCCTTCCAGAGGGAACGGAGAGCCAGCCGGAGTCCTCAGAAGTTGAAGTATCCACCCCGGAAGAAGATCCGGAAGAGGAACCATATCAGCCGCCAGCAAGCCAGAAGCCGGCCGTTTCGGTCAACACGGACAATGCGGAAATCAACCAGAATGCTTCTCGAGCAGCAGAAGCAACCAGCGATCCGGATTTACTCTCTTCCCAAGATTGGAGCGAATTACTTACCAGCGGGGAAGTGAGCCAATCTCCTGACGCAAAACCCTTTGAAAACACTCCCCAGGGAAATGGTGATGGAAACTCCGAAGAAAAACAGGGTTCTTTCTCCTGGATTTTGCCGTTGGGAATTGCCTTGATTGTGCTGGGGTTAGGTGGAATAGCATTCTTTGTCTATGCGCAGTTCTTTGCACCGCGGAGGCGGAGCGCTTTTGACGACACCGGAGAGATTGAAGAATTTACAGACATCAGTTCCGATAGCAGCGGTGTCCAGCAGCGTGAGGACTATCTCTTCTCTTCGGATGAGGAGCAAGAGGAACTGTCTGAGCAAACAGGGCAGCCAGAAGAATCTCAAGAAGCGCCTGTATCACAGGAGATCGCCGAGGAGGTTGTGACCGAAACGGAAGCGCCCGCCACAGCAACGTTGTCAGAAAATGTTCCCGTACAGGAAAAATTTGAGATTGTCCAGCCGGATGTGCGGTTTGTTGAAGATGGTAAGCCGGGAGAAACGTCTTCGGGCAACGGAAAGGATGTAGGGGAGAGCCCTTACGGATTTAAGGTAGAAATCATGAAGGATCAAAAGGATGAGAATGGCAATTTTGATTGGGATTCCTTCTTTGATGATCCAAAAGATGAATGATGGTAGGGGCCGTGGGCTGGAAACAGTTCATGGCTCTTCTTACGTTAGGAAGCTTGTGTTGGGGTATGGAAGCTTTCATGGAATGGCATAAAAAGGCAAACGAAGGCGCATGGCAAAACCAATCAGGTTTGCCATGCGCCTTCGTTTGAAAAGATGACTTATCGGTCGTGTTAAAGAACTCTTTGAATCAGAGTTTTTATGTTCGTTTGGGGCACCCTACTGCTTTACAATGGCTATTGATAGCTGCTATCCCTATTAATAAAACCACGAACATATTTGTTTCAAGAGGGTGTGCCCAAACTACGAATCTTTGGATTCATAGGAAAGGAGCATCCTCTTTCTGTTTGGAAAAATATCTGCGTTTCTAAAAAACGAAGGTATCCAAAAGTCATTTCATGCCTTTTGGCACACCCTCATGACTGCTGCCCCTTACGTATATCTTTCATAAGGGAAAATAGAGGGGTTTTTATAGCTTCCCACAATAGGTTGCAATCTGTAGGGAACTTTCTTGGATCAAAAGGTTTGTTTTCCTCGGAAGGAGGCAATTTTGTTGTTCCGCCATACAATGACCTTCCTATAGCTCTGCTTTTTACCAATCGCAGGCGCCGGAACAGGCAGAGGAAAAATAACCGCAGATTATTTTTTATAGCTGCGCGCGAATGCCTCCGCAGCGGAATGGTTCTCTGGTTTTACCGGCACGTAAAAGGATTCCCCAGATACACTTGAAAGACAAAGAGCGAGGCTGTTTTCTCCAGAGAATACCAGAGAAACTTGCGAGATTGCGTTGTGGAAGAAGTATCCCACGTCGATTGCATTTTCTGCGATTTTTTCCAATGCAATCCCCTGGCCGGTCAAGGCAGCGAGATATTCCGTTTCTTCGATGCGTTTTAGGCTTTTTTCGTTGCGTTTCTGCTGTTCCGGTGTGATATTCTTATCCCAATAATATGCTTGAATGGTGTCATCAAAGCGATAGATCAGCTCGACATAACTGCACATCCGGAAGGTTTTTTCCCGTAGGGAAGCGACAATGGACGCAAGGTTTTCATCCCGCGCAGGACTAGGTTGGGTAAATGTATGGTGCAGCAGGATGGAAAAGAGGGGATAAAAGAGCTCTTCGGTGGCCGCATTGAAATGCAACATCAACTTATGCGCTTCTCCGTCGGAGAGATAGCAGATTGTGAGGCGGTTATCCAAAAGACGGTGAGAATACAACGCATAGGAAACCGTTTCTGCATCTAAAACGGTGGGAACCACCCCGCCCAATAGCTGCTTTTGCAAATAGAGAATACGGTTTTCTTGCCAAGCGACGACGTATTCCGGCTTTTCAGTTACCCAATGATTGGTTTGACGGACAAAGAGAACTTGTGAAATGGGCATCCCCCGCTGCATCCATTCCGCAATGTGTGGACGGTAGGGCGCAGGAAGATCCTCTAAGCGGTCGACGTGGCGCGGCCAAGAATCCCGAGCGCGGGAGGTATCAATCTTAAAGTTTTTTAAAAACATGCTGTGCTCCTTTACTTGACAAGGGACCCAAGGCCGGTTTCGAAGGTGATGTTTGTACCATCGCATACAGCCAGAATGGTGTCCTGCTCGTCGGTGCGGTAAATTTCGACATTGGCTTTTTTGAGCTTATCCAGTGTTTCCCGGTGTGGATGGCCATAGTCATTGTCCACACCACAAGAAATCACCGCATAAGTTGGCTGGACAGCTTGTAAAAAGGCAGAACTGGTGGACGTAGAGCTTCCGTGGTGGCCGCATTTGAGAACATCGCTGCGGAGGGAATAACCGGCTTCAAGCATTTCATCCTCGCTGTCTGCCTCTGCATCGCCGGTAAAAAGAAAACTTTTCTGCCCACAGGTCAACTTTGCCACAATGGAATAGCTGTTTAACTCGGCATAGGAATCGGAATTGGGTGCGAGAAATTCCAGCTTGATGCCATTTTCATCCAGTATGGTCATCCCCCCATGGCCCGGCGTAATGGAAAGCCCCCGATCGTCAATGGCTTCCAGGAGGCGTTCATATGTCCGTGTGGTCGGCGTCTGGCTATCTGCAATCTTTGGCAGATAGATTTCACCTATGGGAAACGCATGGATTACTTCATCCATACCGCCAATGTGATCCTCATGCGGATGGGTAGCGATCAGAGTGTCAATCTGTGTGACACCAAGCTTTTCCAGATAATGGACAAGCGCATCTCCGGTTGCATTTGTGCCTGCGTCGATCAAAATCGTTTGGTCATCCGGCGTACGGATTAGCTCGCAGTCCCCCTGCCCGACATCGATATAATAGATGGACGTAGCTCCATCCGGAATGACCCCTGTGTCTACCACATCCGAAATCGAATCGTTTAAATGCAGGCGGATTCCACTGATCGAAGCAAAAATCAGAATGGCCGCAACAACCAACCAGGATGATACGCGGCGTGTGGTACGGCTCGGCCGTCTCCTCATTTGGATACCTCCCCATCTACCAGATTGGCTTCAAGAACACATTTCACAAGTTCTTTCAAATCCTCGCGTGTCTCCAGGGTTCCCGCCCGGCGCCGGAATTCTGCCGCGCCGCGCATGCCCTTGAGATACCAGCCGACATGCTTGCGCGCTTCACGCATCGCAGAGGCTTCGCCCTTATATTGGCACATCCGTTCCATATGCTTTACCATGACGGTCAGGCGCTCGAAGAGCCCCGGCCCCGGGATGATGCAGCATGAATTGGTCAGATAGGCGTTGATCTGCTGAAAAATCCAGGGATTTCCCAAGGCGCCGCGGCCTACCATCACCAGGTCACAGCCCGTTTCTTGCAACATCCGGGCGGCCTCCTGCGCGTTGGTCACATCGCCATTACCCATTACAGGAACCTGTACAGCCTCTTTGACCTGCCGGATAATGTCCCAATCTGCGGATGGTTCATACATCTGATCGCGCGTCCGCCCATGCACAGCAATTGCATCCGCACCCGCGGCTTCGCAGATCTTTGCCACCTCCACAGCATTGACCGAATGGCGGTCCCATCCTTTGCGAATCTTCACCGTTACGGGCGCGGATACCGCCTCTTTGACGGCGGCAACAATCTCGCCACAAAGAGCGGGATTCTTCATCAACGCGCTTCCAGAACCATTTCCAGCGACTTTTGGCACCGGACAACCCATATTGATGTCGATGACATCCGGGTGATACGCCATTGCTTTTTTGGCAGCGAAAGCCAGCACAGCGGGATCATCCCCAAAAAGCTGAATCCCAACCGGGCGCTCTGCGTCGCCCAATTCCATCAGCCGGCTCGTGTGCTTGTCGTTGTATTGTAGTCCCTTGGAACTGACCATCTCGCTTACTACATAGGAGGCGCCAAAGCCTGCACAGACTTCACGGAAAGCCCGATCGGTCACGCCGGCCATGGGGGCCAATACGGCACGGCCCTGTAGATTCACATTACCAATTTTCATCATAGAATACTCCGTATTTCTTTTGGATTTATCCGTACGTATGCACGGTTTTAGGGCAGAATCTGTACGGCAGCGCTGTTACCTATTGTGGAATCGGGTGGCTAAGCATTTGGGCCACTCACAGAAAGAGTCAAGCCACTTTGACGAATACACATGCAGATAGTGGCAAATGACACTTTTTATTATAGCTTAGAAAGGTCGTTTGTCAATAAATAGTTGCTTTTGCCACGGCTTTTCGCTATAATCGAAACACATTTCAAACAGAAAAGGTGATTGTATGCTGCTGCCGGATAAAGATATTGCTGCTATTTTGATGCTCTATCGAAAAATTAATGCCTGGAGGAGCGAACATGCCGCTCCATTGGGGCTGAATTCCTCGCATGTTTCGATCATCATAGAAACCTGTAAAAACAGCGGTATCTCCCAGAACGAGATGGTCAAACGGCTTTCGTATGAAAAAAGTGTAGTTGCCAAGGCGATTGCGAAGCTGATTGCAGCCGGATACATCACCAGGGAACAAAATGCAAAAGATAAACGAGCGTTTAACCTCTTCCCTACAGAAAAAGCTTGGGATGTTTATCCAACGCTGATTCAACAGGGGGATCTGTGTATGGAGCTGCTTACAGACGGATTGACGATGGAGGAAAGAGCCGAATTGAGCCTCCTTTTGGAAAAAATGGTTCAAAATACGTTGACCAAATTCCCTTTGTCAAAGAGTAAATAAGGAGGATTGTCAAAGGGTGTTCCTGCCTGCTGCATGCATTCCGAATACGTTTCCGGTTGGCAGATCGGCCGCAGGATTGTTGGCCTTTCTCTTGCTCAGGGACTCAGCAGAGTAGATTCTACCGCAAGATTGTGCGCAATCGCGCAAGAATTGGATAGAAGTTATTATAACACTTAAATTCCCATGCGAAAAGTGATATAATAAAACAATTGACTGATTAGACGGGAGAGAAATCATGAAACTGCTTGTATTGGACGGCAACAGCATCCTGAACCGTGCTTTTTATGGAATTCGACTGTTAAGCACGAAGGACGGCCTGTATACCAATGGCATTTATGGCTTTATGACTATGCTGCAAAAGTTAAAGAATGAAACCGAGCCGGATGCCGTGGCGATTGCCTTTGATATGCGCGCCCCGACATTCCGGCACAAAGAATATGCCGGCTACAAGGCACAGCGCAAGGGAATGCCGGAGGAATTGGCGCAACAGCTGCCCAACCTGAAAGAACTGCTGTGTCTGTTGGGGTACAGGCTGGTAGAGTGTGAAGGATTTGAGGCGGACGACATCCTGGGAACACTGGCGGCAAAATGTACGGAGACTGGGGATACCTGTGTGATTGCGACAGGGGACCGCGATAGCCTGCAACTCGTCAACAGACAGGTGACCGTGCGGCTGGCGGCGACGAAGATGGGGCAACCGCAAGTGACCCTCTATGACGAGGCAAAGATTATGGAGGACTACGGAGTAACCCCTCCGCAACTGATCGACATCAAGGCCATTCAGGGGGACAGTTCGGACAATATCCCCGGGGTTGCAGGCATTGGCCCCAAAGGTGCAGGGGAATTGATCCAAAAATATCACGACCTCGATCAAATCTATGCGAATATCGACACGCTGGAAATCAAGGAGGGCATGCGCCAGAAGTTAATTCGGGATAAAGAAAACGCCTATTTGAGCCGCCATTTGGGAACCATCCGCACGGATGCGCCGGTCGATACGGAACTATCGGATTATATCCCAACGGAGGGCGACCGGGAAGCTGCAGCGCGCCTATTGGTAAAACTGGAGATGTTCTCTTTGATCGAAAAGTTGGGATTGAACCTTCCGGCGGTCACACAGGAAGAACATGTGGAGAAACCCGTTCATGAACTCATAGTGGGAGCGCCTGACACCCTTTTGGACGAACTCCGTGCATCGGGGCGCGCAGATTGTCTCGTCTGGTATGAGAATGGCGCGGTATATCGTGTATATCTCTGCTGTGGGATGCGGGTATATGAGCTTGAGGGAACGGATTTTCTGCGCAAGGTCTGTGCGCTGCCGGCGGTCCGAATCAACACCCATGATATTAAGCCCCTGTATGCAGCATTAGGAGGGGAAGAGATCCCGGGCGGCGCCTTTGACACCATGTTGGCTGCCTATCTCTTGAACCCGTCGGCTTCAGCGTATGATGTGACGCGATTGGCACAGGAATACAACCTACCGTTGGAACTACCGGAACAGGAACCCCTCAAACGCGGGGATGTAGAGGGAAAGCGCCGGCAGACCGAAGCGCTGTTCCGCGCACAGGCGACGGTATTCCCCGAATTAGTGGACAAACTGGCAGAACAGATTGCCCGGAATCATCAGACAGAGCTGTTGGAGACCATTGAGCTGCCGTTGGCTCGGGTTCTGGCCCATATGGAATCGATTGGTTTTTTGGTGGATGCAAAGGGCATCGAGGCGTTTGGGGAGACGCTTCAAACCGAGATTGACCGCATTCAAGGGGAAATCTATCAATCGGTGGGTTATGCGTTTAATATCAATAGCCCGAGACAGCTGGGCGATGCTCTGTTTGAGAAGCTTGGCCTTCCCCATGGAAAAAAGACCAAGACGGGGTATTCCACAAAAGCGGAGATTTTGGAAAATCTGCGCTATGAGCATCCCGCGGTTGAGATGATTTTAAACTACCGGAGCTTGACAAAGCTGAAGTCCACCTACTGTGATGGTCTGTCTAAGGTGATTGCGGGTGATGGAAGAATCCATTCCAACTTTAATCAGACAGAGACGCGCACAGGGCGAATCAGTTCCACCGAGCCCAACTTACAAAACATCCCCGTGCGCACGGACTTGGGGCGCGAAATGCGCCGGTTCTTTGTAGCAAAAGAGGGATGTGTGCTGGTGGATGCGGACTATTCGCAGATTGAACTGCGTGTGTTGGCACATGTGGCAAATGACTCCAATATGATTCAGGCGTTTCTCAACAACGACGATATTCATCGCATCACCGCAGCGCAGGTGTTTCATATGCCGGAGCAGATGGTTACGCCAATGATGCGAAGCCGTGCAAAGGCGGTCAACTTCGGCATCGTGTATGGCATTGGAGCGTTTTCTTTGGCCAAGAATATTGGCGTCACGCGAAAAGAGGCAGAGCAGTACATTCATGACTACTTAGCACATTACAGCGGCGTAGACGACTATATGAAGCGCATCGTAGAACAAGCCAAAGATCAGGGATACGTTGAGACCATGTTCGGACGTAGGCGTTATTTGCCGGAGCTGGCCTCTTCCAATTTCAATATGCGCGCGTTTGGCGAGCGCGTCGCACGGAATATGCCCATCCAAGGGACCGCAGCGGATATCATTAAGATTGCCATGATTCGTGTGGAGGACCGGTTGAAAAAAGAGGGGATGAAGTCCCGGCTGATCTTGCAGGTACACGACGAATTGATTGTAGAAGCACCCGAAGAGGAGGCGGAGAAGGCGGCGGCGCTCCTGACAGAAGAAATGCGCGGTGCAGCGGAACTGGCGGTTCCGCTGCTTGCAGATGCGGGAACCGGTAAATCCTGGTACGACGCCAAACTGGGATGACTAGGCTGGGCGCTTGGCCGCCCGGCCGGCGCCGAGCCGTTAGAAAAAATCGCAAGGCGAGGAGGGTGCAGGAAATTGTTCATCTGTCCTGTATGCGGGGATTTGTTACAGAGAGGGGAAAGGACCTATTCCTGTCCAAAGGGTCACAGTTACGATTTGGCAAAAGAGGGATATGTTTATCTTCTGGCGCCCAATAAAAAGCATTCCAAAGATCCTGGAGACAACAAACAGATGGTTTCTGCCCGGCGCGCTTTTCTGGAGACTGGACTGTATCAGCCTTTCAGCGAGGAACTAAACCGGTTGGCTTTGCAGTACACAGAACCTTTCGAATCGCCTGTCGTGCTAGATGCGGGTTGTGGCGAAGGATATTATACGGGACGCCTGGCAGAAGCGCTTGGAGAACACGCGCGGGTATTTGGATTTGATATATCGAAATGTGCGGTACGGGCTGCGGCAAAGAAATACCGGGGGATTGCGTTTGCGGTGGGTAGCAGCTTCGGAATTCCTTTTGCAGAAGCAGGCGCTGATTTGGTGGTGAACGTGTTTGCGCCAATCGTTCCAGGGGAATTGGCACGCGTGATAAAACCGGGTGGCCATCTGATTTTAGCGGTCCCAGGGGAGAAGCATCTCTATGGCCTCAAGGAAATCCTGTATGAGCATCCGTATGAGAATACATATAAGGATACAGAATATGCGGGATTTGCATTTTTACAGAGGACGGTTGTCACAAAAGAAATCACCATCGTGGATTATCAAACGATTCAAAACCTGTTTGCTATGACCCCATACTATTGGAAGACAGGAGCGGAGGGAAGCGAACATCTGCGCCAGACGCAGCAGCTGGATACACAGATCGAATTCCACTTCTTAGTTTATCAGCGAAATCCTTGAATCCAGATCGAAGGGAGCGGGTGCGCTTGAACGCTGCAACACATACACGGAATGAAATTCAGTGGGAAGATGTGCTGTTTCTTTTTTTGATTTCAGCTGCCGCACTGCTGACACGGTTCTATCTCTTTCCCATTGAATCAAACGATTATCATCAGTTTTTACAGGGATGGTTTGCCACATTGAAAGAAAATGGCGGCCTGGCGGCGATTGGGATGAATATTGGCGATTATATGCCGCCTTACTTTTATATTTTAGCGCTCTTGACCTATTTGCCGTGGCAGGATCTCTATCTGATAAAATTGGTATCCTGTGCAGCCGATTTCGTCTTGGCTTATTATGTGATGCGGATTGTATGGCTTCGGTATCCTGGGAGGCCCCATGGGATGATGGCTTACGCTGTGGTCCTCTTCTTGCCCACAGTGGTGCTGAATTCCGCAGCATGGGCGCAGTGCGATGCAATGTTCACCAGCGCGCTGGTGGCGTGCCTGTATTACTTTCTCATCGATCGCCCGAACCGTGCGGTGTTGGCGTTTGCCATCTCGTTTGTATTAAAGCTACAGGCGATCTTTTTTGCACCGCTCTTGCTGCTGCTGTTCTTGAAGAGAAAAGTCAAATTTCACAGCTTACTGATTATCCCTGGTGTATATATTTTGTCAATTATACCAGCTGCAATTATGGGGAGGAATCTTTGGGATCTGCTGACCGTGTATGTATCCCAATCAAAGCTTTACACGAGCCTGTGTATGTCCATTCCAAACCTGTATGCTTTTTTGGGGAATGTCGCTTCTGAGCCGCTCGGAAAGGCCGGCGTTATTTTTGCAGGCGGAGTGGTATTGATGTTGCTCTATGTGTTGTATCGAAAGCCGTATGTGATCACACCGGAGATTCTTGTGACAATGGGGCTGCTGTTTGCAATTTTACTGCCATTTATCCTGCCGCACATGCACGAACGGTATTATTTTCTGGCGGACATTGTCAGTGTGATCTTTGCATTTTATTTCCCGAGGAAGGTCTATACAGCGGCGATTATGTGCGGGGCGTCCGCCTGTGCTACCGCCAATTATCTCTTCGGGCTGGCATATTATCCACAGCAGCTTCTGGCGGTTGCAGTGTTCATCAACCTGATTTTGCTTGCAAAGCACCTCTGGGACCTGCTCTCCAACAGTCCGGTGCAGCGTCCCGCGGGGGTGACTGCATGAGTACGATTCAAATTGTATCGATGGAAGAGCGCCACCTGGACGAATTGGCGGAGATCAGCCAGCTCTGTTTCGCAATGCCGTGGAGCCGGGAAGGGCTGGCGGCGGAACTTTCCTGTGATACCGCGCACTTTTGGGTGGCGGAGAAAGAAGGCTATTGCCTGGGATTTGCTGGGATGCACGCCGTCTGTGGAGAATGTTATGTGGATTTGGTTGCAGTGCGGCCATCCGCCCGCCGCCAGGGAATTGGAGAACAGTTGGTAAAGCGGATGATTGCGTGGATGGAGGAACACTGTGGGGAGTTTATCACCCTGGAGGTACGGATGTCCAATACATCCGCAATTGCTTTATATGAAAAATTAGGGTTTGCCAAGGCCGGTGTGCGCAAAAACTTTTATGAGAATAACCATGAAGATGCGTTGCTTTTGACCCGGCAGGCGATGGGAGTTCAATAAAGGGGGAAGTATATGAGAATTTTGGCATTGGAGAGTTCTTGCGATGAGACTGCAGCAGCGGTCGTGGAGGACGGAAGGCATGTCCTTTCGTCGGTGATAGCCTCGCAGGTAGAGGAACATAAATTATACGGGGGCGTGGTGCCGGAAATTGCCTCGCGCCGGCATTCCGAGGCGGTGGTTCCGGTTACGCAAAAGGCGCTGGACGACGCAGGGGTGACGCTCGAAGAGGTCGATGCAATCGCAGTGACCTATGCCCCCGGATTGATCGGGGCCCTCCTGGTGGGGGTCAACTTTGCAAAGGGGCTGTCGCTTTCGGCAAAGAAGCCGTTGATCCCGGTTCATCATCTTCGCTCGCATATCGCCGCCAACTACATCACATCGCCGGAACTGGAGCCGCCTTTCTTATGTTTGGTGGTGTCTGGGGGACACACGCACATAGTCGAAGTAAAGGGATACACGGATTTGCGTGTCATTGGGCGTACCCGAGACGATGCAGCGGGTGAAGCCTTTGACAAAGCGGCGCGCGCGATGGGAATGCCGTATCCCGGGGGCGTAGAGATGGATCGGATTGCGGAAGAGGGAAACCCGGAAGCATTCCGGCTTCCCCATCCAAAAGTGGACGGTGCGCCCTATGATTTCAGTTTTTCCGGCCTGAAGACGGCGGTGATCAACCTGATTCACAATGCGAAGCAGAAAGGAGAGGAACTGCCGATCCCGGATCTTGCGGCTTCGTTCCGTAAAGCGGTAGTGGACTGTCTGGTGCAAAACTTTGTAAAGGCGGCGCAGGAGAGCGGCGCGAAAAAACTGGTGATCGCCGGAGGCGTTTCGGCCAACTCTCTCTTGCGCCGCCGGCTGGAAGAGGAGTGCAGCCGGTCTGGCTGGAATTTGTATAAACCGGCGTTGAACCTCTGCGGCGACAATGCGGCCATGGTGGGAGCGCAGGGATACTATGAGTATTTGGCGGGGCATACCGCCGGATTGGACCTGAATGCTTGCGCAGAAATGCCGATTCAGGGGCCGCAAGCCCAACAGAACCCAAGAAGATGAAGGGGATTCCTAGGAAACTTGCAGGAATTTTCAAAAAAGGCCATGTATTCACAAATTTTTAATTGATATTTTTCAAACGATGTACTATACTTTAATCAGTAACGTAATATGGCCATTGGGCCGGAAGGAGAACATTTATGACAAAAAATGAATCCGTCTTGAATTGGATTGAAAACATGAAAAAGCTTGTCAATCCGGACAAGGTTATGTGGATTGACGGCTCTGAGGAACAGCTCAACCAGCTGCGCGCGGAGGCTTGCTCCACGGGTGAGATGATTAAGCTCAACGAGGAAAAGTTGCCGGGCTGCTATCTGCACCGCACCGCCGTGAACGACGTAGCTCGTGTAGAAGGCAGAACGTATATCTGCTCCCGCAAGGAAGAAGACGCAGGCCCCACCAACAACTGGATGGAGCCGCAGGCTGCTTATAAGATGCTGTTCGACATTGCGAAGGACAGCTATAAGGGCCGCACAATGTACGTGATCCCGTATTCCATGGGCCCGATCGGCTCTCCGTTTGCAAAGATCGGCGTAGAGTTGACCGACTCCATCTATGTTGTCATGAACATGAGCATCATGACCCGCGTAGGTGAGAAGGTTTGGGAAGTTCTCGGCGACAGCAACGACTGGGTGCGCGGCTTGCACTGCAAGTGCAACATCGATGAGGAGAAGCGCTATATTTGCCACTTCCCGGAGGACAATACCATTATCTCCGTGAATTCCGGTTACGGCGGGAACGTGCTCTTGGGCAAAAAGTGCTTTGCACTGCGTATTGCTTCCTATCAGGGCAAGACCGAGGGCTGGATGGCAGAGCATATGCTGATTCTCGGTCTCGAGAACCCGAAGGGCGAAGTAAAATATATCACCGCTGCTTTCCCGTCCGCATGCGGCAAGACCAACCTGGCCATGCTGATTCCGCCGGAGGGCTACAGAGCAAAGGGCTACAAGGTTTGGACGGTTGGCGACGACATTGCTTGGATGCGCATTGGGCCGGACGGCCGCCTGTGGGCGATCAACCCGGAGAATGGCTTCTTCGGCGTAGCGCCGGGCACCAACGAAAAGTCCAACCCGAACGCGCTGCATACCACCCGTCAGGGGACTATCTTCACCAACGTTGTGCATAACCTCGACGACAACACGGTCTGGTGGGAAGGCCTGGATAAGAATCCGCCGGAGCATGCAGAGAACTGGAAGGGCGAGCCGTGGAACGGCAAGACCTCTACCGAGAAGGGCGCGCATCCGAACAGCCGCTTTACTGCACCTGCAAAGAATTGCCCGTGCATTAGCTCTGAGTTTGAGAATGGCGCTGGTGTGCCGATCTCCGCGATCGTGTTTGGCGGCCGCCGTGCACAGACCACTCCGCTGGTGTATCAGTCCCGCGATTGGAACAACGGCGTGTTTGTTGGTTCCATCATGGCTTCCGAGACAACCGCTGCTGCGACCGGTGCGGTCGGCGTTGTGCGTCGTGACCCGATGGCGATGCTGCCGTTCTGCGGTTATCATATGGGCGACTACTTCAAGCACTGGATTGAAATGGGCCAGAAGCTGGGCGACAAGGCTCCGAAGATCTTCAACGTCAACTGGTTCCGTCTCGACGAGAACGGCAACTTCATTTGGCCGGGCTTTGGTGACAACCTCCGTGTTCTCGAGTGGATCATCAAGCGCTGCGAGGGTGAAGTGGACGCACAGGAGACGGCGATCGGCTATGTACCGTATGCAGAGGACATCAATCTGGAGGGACTGGATTTCAGCATCGACACCCTCAAGAGCATCCTGGAAGTCAACAACGACCAGTGGTCCAAGGAGGCAGAGGGCATCGAAGAGTTCTATAAGAAGTTTGGCGACAAGCTGCCGAAGGAACTCCGCGATCAGCTGGATACCCTTAAGGCAAACCTCAAGAAATAAGAGAGATACCCTGCACAGGGGTTTGGGAGCGTTTCGGGAAACCGGGACGCTCCTTTTGTTTTGTGTGGGGCAAAGGGAGATGTTTTAGCAGAATCGCAGAACTTTGTATCTCATGGACATATGGATTGGATAGACTCGTAAAAAAATAAGCGAGGAACTTGATAGCAGCTGAACTGGAAAGAGTTGCTTGGTTTTGTTTGATTGACATACTTTCACACAGCATGGTATGATGAATATAATGATCGATTGGATGTGAGGAGTTTTAAATATGAAATGTGCAAGATGTGGGTTTGATAATCCAATAGAAGCCCATTTTTGCAAGGAATGTGGCGCGCCTTTGGAGACCGCCCCACAGCAGGCATCTTACGAACAGAATAGCCCCCCGCCGGGACCACAGAGTGCGCCGCCTCCGTATGCGTATCAGGGGTCACAGTGGAATTCACCTCCGCCTCCGTATGATGCTCCGCTAAACGTTCCCCCTTATGTGGAAGTGATCTCTGCGTCAAGCAGATGGGTGGCGTTGTTGCTGTGCATTTTTCTGGGTGGACTGGGCGTCCATCGGTTTTATGTGGGGAAGATTGGAAGCGGTATCGTCTATCTGTTGACCGGCGGTGTATTTGGAATCGGTTGGTTGGTGGACCTGATTATGATCGCTTGTGGGAGCTTTACCGACGCTTCGGGGGCTCCATTAAAGTAATGAAAACCAAAGAGAGTATTCGTAGGGTTACCCTACCTTTTGCGGCGACGTCCCTATTAAAAATATTCATTAGTCAATTAGCGAGAGGGACCATCCGCCATTTTAAAGCTGCCGTTTGATCACAGTTATCCCCATTACCAATATCCGTTTGTTTATTTGTAATGGGGATATATCAAATGACAGCCCCCACCAAATTGCAGGGTATCCCTGTCACTACTATGATTTCGGGAACTTGTCCCGAAAAGGGCGTGGATGTTGCGATGTGAGGCGGTCGATCTTCTCAACGGGACCTCAGAGAAGAGACTTAGTTGTGCGATGAAAACCGCCTGAAATTCTTAAGAATATCCAAAATGCGCAAGTTCACTCTTGCTTTTTAATGGGATATATGCTATGATAAATAATGTTCTAAATCCGGGTGTAGCGCAGTTTTGGTAGCGCGCTTGAATGGGGTTCAAGAGGCCGCAGGTTCAACTCCTGTCACTCGGACCACTGTAAGGAGACCGTCGGCTTTTGTCGGCGGTCTTTTGCTATGTCCAGATATATGCGGGTTTACAGGACAACGAATAAGGCAAAGTCCTATAATTTATTACAAAACAAAATTGAGTGATAGGATTTGTTGGACAGGATATAGTACAAACATTATCTGGGGTTATGTTATAAGAAGATGGGACATAGTAAATACAGAAATTATGGTTGCTATTGTCGGCGCATTGGTTGCGGTACTTACTGCTGTTATTACAAATTATCTCACGAAAAGAAGTCAATTGAAATTTGAGGAGCGTAAGCTCAAAGAAGAGTACTATACAAATTATGTAAAAGCGATTAGTAATAATGTGCTTATGAAAGATGAAGACGGAGAACTCGATGATGCTCAGAATCGTCTGATACTCGTAGGCAGTGCGGAGGTCGTCCGTATTTTGATGCAGTTTCACGGCGCAGCAAAGAAATCGGCACAACCAATAAGCGGTGAGGAACACAATAAAATACTTACTAACTTAATTAAGGCGATGCGTGCAGACTTATATGGAACGAAAAAAAGTAACGATGACTATCCAACGGTTCATCTATCCGGCTCACGCCCCAAGGGAAAGAAACAATAAGCTATCTTGGGTGAAAAGCATCTTAATCTACCGGCAATAAACTCCTGGTTTTACTGGATTTTCCCAAGGCCTATCATTCCACTCCGACCAGTCGAGAGCCTCGACGCGCAAGCCGTGTTTGGGGTTTTTGCTTTATTACAGCTTTGCGTTCGTGTTTACGACGGGTGCTTTTTTGTAACGTAAACCCAGCAAAGGAACCTGTTTTTGATTGTAATCAAAAACAGGTTCCTTTTTATTTTAGAATGATAGCTTTATCAGAAGCAGTCATAATGAGAAGTATATGTTTGATTTTATGGTGTTTCGCAAAGGCATAATCCACGTATCCCCCGTTTTTTATGGTGGCTTGGGTAAACAGAATCAGATAGCATTTTTATGAATAATTTTATAGCTTTAAGGAGACTCTACTCATAACGAAATGAAAGGGGTGGTGTGTTTGTTTAAGCACGAAAAGCAATTGTTTCATCCTGTAGAGATAGAACGTCCCAACCCGCAGTATGCAGCTCTGCTGCAAGAGCAGCTCGGCGGTGGCAACGGGGAATTGAAGGCTGCTATGCAGTATATGTCTCAAAGTTTCCGTATTAAAGACCCCAAAATCAAGGACTTATTCATGGATATTGCGGCCGAGGAGTTAAGCCATATGGAGATGGTAGCCCAAACGATCCATTTGCTCAACGGGCACGATGTGGAAGCAGACAAAGTTCAGGCTGGCGAGATTGAAACCCATGTCTTGCTGGGGCTAAATCCTGGGTTGATCAATGCATCAGGCTACTCTTGGACAGCGGATTATGTCACCGTCACCGGCGATCTCTGTGCAGATCTTCTCAGCAATATTGCTTCGGAGCAGCGAGCCAAAGTAGTGTATGAATATCTGTATCGCCAAATCGAGGACAAAAAAGTCAGAGAAACCATCGACTTTCTTCTGAACCGTGAGGAGGCACACAACCAGATGTTCCGGGACGCCTTTAATGAAGTGCAAGAGAGTGGTTCTAACCAGGATTTTGGCACTACCAAGGCGGCGAAGATGTATTTCTCTCTCTCAAATCCGGGTCCTAACGCCTTTGCCGGCAACAATGTAACTGCACCCAAATTTACGCAGTAAAGATTCTGAAGAACTTTAGATGTGCGGATATTTTTATCAAAAATAGGCCGGGGCGATTCTCCAATCGATTACAGTGCGGCTCTTTAAAAAGGTACTAGAATTTATAAAATCTTTGTGAAACTTAGATAGTAAAAACCTTGAAATTCCATTTTAACAGTCCTTTCCAAGCCGGGGCGCGCTTACGCAGATGTTCCTCCGTTTCCAACCGCCCAGAGGGCGGTTTTTTTATGATCGGGAGAAGACCGGTTTTAATCGTCTTTGTCAGAAAGAGTCTGGACGCAATTTGCGTCCAGACTCTTTTTTCAGTTCAGCCGATTGAACGGCGGATACTTTTCGCGGGAAAACATCGGTGTGAGAATCTGACACGTTTGCATTCGAGCTTTTGGGGGATCTGGCCGGAAATAGTATCGTTAAACGGCGTCCTTAGCAGCGCACATCTGCCGATGCAAGTCAAGTACACCCGGCGTTCTGTAGGGCGTGAGCGAATAAGGCGTATTTTTACAAAAAATTCCCGCGGAGTACCGAGTGCCTATTGTCCGGTTAGGCGTTTGATGTCATAATATCGGTATAGAAGGCAGCGATTGGCAGAGGAGTGTTTATCATGTTGGAATTTGACTTGAACAGTATCATAAAAAAGGGTAGTTTAAAATCTTTTTCAGTGGCCTCCACCGATCGGTACTATGACCATACAACCTTTAAAATAGAGTCTTTGAGTGATTATATTCAATTGGTGGAGACTCTTTCCTTTTCGTTTTCAAAAAATCCTGGAGGGGATTTATTATATCGAGGGATGGCGGACAGCCAATGGTGGCTGTTGCCTTCCATTTTGAGAAACTCGGGTAAGAATCGGAAGACGTATGCTTTGGAACATGACTTGGCGGTCAGTTTTCTTTCAGAAATGCCGGACTTATTCAGCAATACGAACCATAACTTTGAAAAGCTGTCCAAAATGCAACACTTTGGAATCCCTACGCGCCTATTAGACTTTACGCAGAACCCATTGGTAGCGTTGTATTTTGCCTGTGCAGAACATCCCTCAAAGCAGGGGCGCGTTGTCTTTACCCGAAGCTGGTTGAGCCATTTTGATGAGCCTATTGTAGAATGTATATCCTCTCTTTTCCTCATCCCATATTTATTAAACATGCCTCTGGATGGTTGGTTGGAAAAGTCCAATCTTTCCGTCAGTGATTATCTCTTTAAGGTATATACAGACTTGCATGATACCTCGCCGCTCTTTGTGAAACCGATTTATTTGGACCGAAGGATGGAAGCGCAGAAGTCAGTATTTTTACTTTTTCACAATTATATTCGGGATACGGCGGATATAAAGTATTACCACTATGGAGGGAAAGGGGAAAAGAACTTGGCCCATTTGAGCGAAGATCTAGAAGAAATTTACAAAGAGCAGATACAAGCGCCTACTCTATCGTTTGGTTCGAGCCCGTGCTTTGTTGTGGACAAGATGTCGTTTGAAAGGTTGGCCGATTTTTATCGGGCCAAGAGCAACTGGGAGGAAGGGGAATCTTTTTCACAGAAGTTTGATCGCGCGGTTGCCAGCCGGTTTGTCCTGGAGGACGACATTGAGCCGTTGGAGTTGAAGGATATTTGGTTCAATTTTGCCAGTATATTAATACCAGCTAAAAAGAAACGGAAGCTCTTGATGGAACTGCAATATATTGGGATCGATGAAGCGTATATCTATCCGGACGTCGAACACATTGCAAAGCGGGTGAAAAAACACTTCTATTGAGAAGCAGCGCGTCCAACATAGGGGGATGGTTGCTTGAAAATTGGAATATCCACAGAGGCGGAGTATGTATGCAAAAGCGTATCCTTTTATCTGAAACATATTTTGTGAAAAGAAATTTCATTTTTGCCAGGAATCGACAACCGTTTCCCTTTGTCTGCTTCAGCAAGTGTTGACATGGGGCGGCGGTTTCATTATAATTAAAAGAAATGTACGCATTTTTCAAAATGCTGCACCGCGGGTGCGACGATCATAAAAGGTGGTAAGAGTGATATGGCAGGAAAACAGGTGATCTTGACCCAGGAAGGCCTGGAAAAGCTGGAGCAGGAGCTGGAAGAGCTCAAAAGTGTCAAACGAAAAGAGATTGCGGAAAAAATTAAAGTGGCCCTGTCCTTCGGCGACCTGTCCGAGAACAGCGAATACGATGAGGCAAAAAACGAACAGGCCATTATGGAAGCACGCATCGCAGACATTGAGGTCACATTGAAAAATGTGAAAGTGATTGATGAAAGCGAGCTTAGCAACGAGAATATTCACATTGGTTCAAAGGTGGAGGTGCGCGTCAATAACCCGCGCACAGGCAAGACGGACATTTACAATTATAAAATTGTCGGTTCCAACGAGGCGGACCCGCTTTCCGGCAACATCTCCGATGAATCTGCCGTTGGCAAGGCGCTGCTGGGCCATAGTATTGGCGACATAATCGAAGTGGAGGTCCCGGCAGGGGTGATGGAATACGAGGTACTGGCCATCTCCAAATAAGAAGGAAGCGGCGTGTGGACAGCGGTGAAGCGCGTCCCAGCCGCTTTTTGCTTTATGATTGTGCAATATCAGGAAGCCCGGATATGCCGGGTAAAATAGTAGGGAGAGCTGAACATGAGTGAAAATAAGAATGAACAGCCGCAGGCTGTGCAGGCGGAACAGGAATTGAATGAACTTTTGCAGATCCGGAGGGATAAGCTCGCGAAGCTGCAGGAGGCAGGGAAAGATCCATTTGTGATTACGACCTGCCCGCGTGACCATTATGCGCAGGAGATTCGCGACCAGTTTGAGACACTGGAAAATCAGGATGTATGTATTGCAGGGCGCCTGATGAGCTGGCGCGATATGGGAAAAGCCAGCTTCTTGGATGTACATGACAAGACAGGCCGCATGCAGGTGTATGTCAAGATTGACGAGGTCGGCGAAGAGTCCTACAAGGAGATGAAGGCCAGCTGGGACTTGGGGGACATCATCAGCGTCGGCGGCTTTGTTTTTAAAACAAGGCGGGGAGAGATCTCGGTCCATGCAAAGGAGATCAAGCTGCTCAGCAAATCCCTACTGCCGCTGCCGGAAAAATTCCACGGCCTCAAGGATACCGATCTGCGGTATCGTCAACGCTATGTGGACCTGATCGTCAATCCGGAGGTCAAGGATACTTTTGTGCGCCGTTCCCAGATTGTCACAGAGATCCGAAACTTTCTCAACGAAAAGGGCTTCTTGGAGGTAGAGACCCCTGTGTTGCACACCATCGCGGGCGGTGCTTCTGCGAGGCCGTTTATCACGCATCACAATACGTTGGATATGGATATGTATCTGCGCATTGCACTGGAGTTGTACCTTAAGCGATTGATCGTGGGCGGCTTTGATAAGGTGTACGAACTGGGCCGCTGTTTCCGCAACGAGGGTATGGATACCCGCCACAACCCGGAATTTACCATGCTAGAGCTCTATCAGGCGTACACCGATTACAATGGCATGATGGATATTACCGAAGAGCTGATTCGGACAGTCGCTCAAAAGGTGTTGGGTACAACCGTTATCACCTATGGCGACGTAGAAATTGACCTCGGTAAACCATTTGAACGCATCTCTATGGTGGATGCAGTGAAAAAGTATGCAGGTGTTGACTTCGATGCCATTGCCACCGATGAAGAGGCAAAGGCTTTGGCAAAGGAACGTCACATCCCGTATGAAGAGCGCCATAAGAAGGGCGATATTCTCAACCTGTTCTTTGACGAGTACTGTGAAGAGAAGCTCATTCAGCCCACCTTCCTGATGAATCATCCGGTGGAGATTTCTCCGCTGGCGAAGAAGATGCCGGGAAATCCGGCCTATACCGAGCGCTTTGAGCTGTTTATCGTTGGACGTGAGCATGCAAATGCGTTCTCCGAGCTGAACGACCCGATCGATCAAAGGCAGCGCTTTGAGGCGCAGGCTGCCCTGAAGGCAGCGGGCGACGAAGAGGCATGCGACGTGGATGAGGATTTCCTGACCGCGTTGGAGTATGGCCTGCCGCCCACGGGCGGGTTGGGAATTGGTGTGGACCGTCTGGTGATGTTGTTGACCAATGCAGCATCCATCCGCGACGTTCTGCTGTTCCCCACGATGAAGCCGCGCGACTAAGACGAAAAATTTGGAGTTTACGAAGCGCGGGTTCCCTTTGGCGGGGAATCCGCGCGCAATTTTAATCAAAAAGGAGAGGTCATCATGAGAAGCGATCTGATGAAAGAAGGCTCTACCCGTGCGCCACACCGTTCCCTTCTGCGCGCATTGGGCCTAACCGATGATGAAATGAAGCGCCCTTTTGTGGCGGTTGTCAGTGCTGCCAGCGATTACATACCGGGACACCGGCACTTAAAGGACATTTCTGAGGCAGTAAAAGCGGGGATTCGCAACGCAGGCGGCGTCCCATTTGAGTTTGAGACCATCGGTGTATGCGACGGCCTCTCCATGAACCACAAGGGGATGAAGTATTCCCTTTGTTCTCGTGAACTGATTGCAGATTCCATTGAAGTGATGTTGACGGCGCATCCGTTGGATGCAGCAGTCTTTATTCCCAATTGCGACAAGATTGTTCCCGGCATGATGCTGGCTGCCTGCCGCATGAACCTGCCGAGCATCTTTGTGAGCGGCGGCCCCATGCTTCCCGGCGAGCATAACGGCACCAAGTTTGGCCTATCGGAGATGTTCGAAGCAGTGGGCAGTTATGCCTCCGGAAAGATCGATGCGGACGAGCTTTTGGCATTGGAGAAATCGGCTTGTCCGACCTGCGGTTCCTGCTCTGGAATGTACACGGCGAACTCGATGAACTGCCTGACTGAAGCAATCGGAATGGCGCTGCCCGGCAACGGCAGTATCCCGGCCGTTTATTCCGAGCGCATTGCCCTTGCGAAGCGAGCTGGAATGCAAGTGATGAAACTTTTGGAACAAGACCTGCGTCCGCGCGACATCTTGACTTCACAGGCTTTTGAAAATGCGCTGCGCGGAGAGATGGCATTGGGCTGCTCTACGAACTCGGTGCTGCATCTGACGGCGATTGCCCATGAGGCGGGGGTCCCGCTGGATATTGACAAGATCGATGAATTGGGCCGTACGACGCCGCAGATCTGTAAGCTGAACCCAGCTAGCCAGGTATTTATCACGGACCTGAACCAGGTTGGAGGAATTCCCGCTGTGATGAAAGAACTCTCCCGCAAGGGCCTGATCCATCTGGATTTGCAAACCGTCTACGGTACTGTGCGCGACCGTGTAGAAGCTGCGCCGGATGCGGATGGCGAGATCATTCGCAAGATGGAGAATCCGTTCCGTGCGGACGGCGGTATCGCGGTGCTCAAAGGCAATATCTGCCCGGAGGGCTCGGTGGTGAAGCAGGGAGCTGTTGCACCCGAGATGATGCAGCATGTGGGTCCGGCCCGTTGCTTTGATTGTGAGGAAGATGCCTCTGAGGCGATCTTGAGCGGTAAGATCAAAGAGGGCGATGTGGTGGTTATCCGCTATGAGGGACCGAAGGGCGGCCCCGGTATGCGGGAGATGTTGACGCCGACCTCCGCACTGACCGGAATGGGCCTGGGATCGAGCGTAGCGCTGATTACCGATGGCCGTTTCTCCGGTGCAACGCGCGGTGCAGCGATTGGCCATGTTTCCCCCGAAGCAGCCGCAGGCGGCAATATCGCACTGATTCAGGATGGAGATATCATTGATGTGGACATCACAGGCCGTCAGCTGAATGTTCGTGTGAGCGAGGAAGAACTGGCAAAACGCCGTGCGGCTTGGAAGGCGCCGGAACAGCATTTGACGGGTTATATTAAGCGTTATGCAAGCCTTGTGACCTCTGGCTCCAAGGGCGCTGTATTTGTAGACTAAGTTTTTCGGTTTGATGAACCGGGATGGAGTTCTCTCTCAGAAGAAGGATTGTGGAGGAGAAAACTATTTCGTATAGAGCCGGGTGAAGGAAATCCAGGGGCGTATTCTACAATAGAAAAGCCGTTTCCGTTTTTGCAAAGATGCCTGTGCAAAACCAAAAAGACGCTCTGAATCCGGACGAAGGCCCCCGATTCAGAGCGTTTTTCGATATAAAAACGGTAAAAAAATCAAGAATATCTGCGCGAATAGAGCGCTTATTAGCAAAGCAACTAAAGAAAAAAGCAAAAAATTTACGACGAAATTACAACAAATGAAAGAGCCCTATGTAAAGATATGGGAGAATGGTACTTGAAATAGAGTACCTTTTTCTATACTGTGAAACAACATAGTGTTTCATTTCTGCTTGATTGCTAGAAATTTATTAGCGTATGGTTTATCAAGGGTGTGTCACGTAAGAAATACTTTAGTACCTTTTACAAATCATAGGCTGCTAAGTAGCTTCTTTAGAAGCAGAAAAGAAATGACAATATTAAAATTTTATGATATAAAAAGGCTGAACGGTTTGTATTAAGAGCCAGTTGCTTTGTCTTTTGATGCATTTTTAAAATTAACAGAGGGCAACAAAAGAAAAAATACTTTCGATAGTAAAAAAGATACCTAGTTTTATCTAAATCAATTTGAGATTTATAAAATTGGAATAAGAATAAAAAGTATGTATTAGATACAGTGAATTTAGGAAAGGCATTTTAAGGCATGAGACGTAGATGCAGGATGAACTACAAAAAATATAAAAATGCAACAATTGAATATATGGGGCCGCCGGGGAAGTCAGCTGGTTATTGCTTATAAAAAATATCATGCAAATTAAGGAGGATTGATTGTGAAAAAAATAAAGATAATTTTCTTTGATATTGACGGAACGCTGATTGATATGAGAAAAAAGGAAATTTCAGAAAAGGTATTGGAAACATTATTAAAACTCAAAAATAATGGAATTAAGATTTGCATTGCTACGGGAAGATCGCCAATGCAAGTACCGTGTTTTCCAAATGTGGAGTTTGACGCTTTTTTGACTTATAATGGTTCCTATTGTTTTACTAAGGATCAGACTATACTTAGTAATCCCTTAAAAAAAGAAGATGTCTACACCATTATAAAAAACGCTCATGCAATAAGACGGCCATTATCCTTAGCTACAAAAAGCAGGCTTGTGGCTAACGGGAAAGACAATGATTTAAGTGAGTATTATGGATTTGGCGGACTTAAACTGAAAGCTGCTATTGATTTTGATGTAGTGGCGGATAAAGAAGAAATTTATCAAATCATGTTAGGTTGTCGAAAAAATGATTATAAAACCATTATGCAAAATGTTAAGGAGGCTCAAATTACAGCATGGTGGGATCGTGCGGTAGATATTATTCCACTAAATGGGGGTAAAGGAACCGCGATTGCCAAAATGTTAGAGTATTATCAGTTATCCAAAGAAGAAGCAATGGCATTTGGTGATGGAAATAACGATATTGAAATGTTACAGGCAGTTGGTACAGGAGTTGCCATGCAGAATGCTTCCTCGGAATTAAAAGCGGTTGCTAACCATATTTGTGATGATGTAGCGAATGATGGGATTTACTCTTATTGTAAAGAACATAAGTTGATATAATTTTTGTGAGAAACAGCAAATGCCGCTTCGAAAGATAGAGGGTTGGGCGGTTGTTTGGGATTACAGAGGAAGTCCTGCCAGCCGGCCGATGGACTGGAAAGTGAGGAAAGGCAAAGCGCATGTGTCGCTGTCCGAATAGAGGGAAGGAACAGGCGGGTGCAAGGAATAGCCAGCAGTGGATGATTATTGGGATACGTTTCAAAATGTTCCAGGGACTTGTTTTTCCAGGGGACAAGCACACAGTGCTTCTCTTAAAATTGTTTGTAGACGTACCTTTGGAAGAGCGTTTTCCGATGATCGGCTCGTGCGCGGTTGGCACACTCCTGTGTGGGGTTAGGTGGAGCGCACAGGGAATGAAAGGAGCTACCTTTTGCTCATATGGGGAATTCGATCGTATCGACTAGCACGTTTCTTTTTAGAGAGGCTTGCTCTTGCGTACGTAGGGTGAGAAAGGGATTCGATAAGCTTCGAACCAATCCGCCCAAAGGGGAATTTTTCAAAGATACTTCCCAACAGATGCTATCTTTGGGCGTGTATTTGAAAAAGGTGTCTCGGCATTCCTACCGATTGATCAAAAAATGTAAATGAGATGGAACGCTTTTTTCCAACAGGTGGCGTTTTGTCTGTATGGATGGAAAACCGAAATGTTCCATGTGAAGGGCGAATGTGATAAGCTTTTAGAAACCTGTTTTGTCGGGCATCCGTACCCTTGTCTGGATGTGAACAGGATGCAGTGGATAAAAACGAACGAATTGTAGTGCGGTTTACATTTAGAATCGGAAAACCGTGTTACAATAAAAATACTGAAAAGACACTTTAAGGAGGAAAATCCGATGGGAATGACCATGACCCAGAAGATCCTGGCAGCACATGCGGGTTTGGACCATGTGGTGGCGGGACAGCTGATCGAAGCAAAGCTGGATGTGGTATTGGCAAATGATATTACTGCACCGGTTGCAATCAATGAATTTGAAAAATGTGGTGCCGATGCGGTGTTTGACAATACGCGCATCGCGCTGGTATTGGACCACTTTACGCCGAATAAGGACATCAAAGCGGCAGAACAGTGCCTACAGACGCGGAATTTTGCAAATAAATATGACATCAAAAATTTCTTTGATGTCGGTCAGATGGGAATTGAACACGCATTGCTCCCGGAAAAGGGCATTGTAGGCCCCGGCGACTGTGTGATCGGCGCGGATTCCCACACTTGTACTTATGGCGCATTGGGCGCCTTCTCTACTGGGGTAGGTTCTACAGATATGGCTGCGGGAATGATTACCGGGAAGGCCTGGTTTAAAGTCCCGTCCGCCATCAAGGTGGTACTCACGGGAAAGCCGGGCCGTTGGGTGAGCGGCAAGGACGTCATCCTACACTTGATCGGCGAGATTGGTGTGGACGGCGCGCTTTATAAGTCCCTGGAATTTACCGGTATGGGAGTCGAACACCTGAGTATGGACGACCGCCTGTGTATTGCAAATATGGCGATTGAGGCCGGAGCAAAGAATGGTATTTTCCCAGTGGACGGCGTAACCCTGGAATACTGCGAAGGGCGCTTCCAACGTGAGCCAGTCGTTTTCAGCGCGGACGCAGATGCAGAGTATGATTCCACGGTGACGATTGACTTGTCTGCGCTGCGCCCGACGGTTGCATTCCCGCATCTTCCGGAGAATACCAAGACGGTGGACGAGATTGCGCAGATGGAGCCGATTGCAATTCAGCAGTGTGTAATCGGCTCCTGTACAAATGGGCGGATTGAGGATTTGCGCGCCGCGGCAAAGATCCTGGCAGGACGTAAGGTTGCAAAGGGTGTGCGTTGTATTGTGATTCCGGGCACGCAGGATATTTATCTGCAGGCGATCAAAGAGGGGATTGCCGAGGTCTTTATTAAGGCCGGCGCAATTTTCAGTACGCCGACCTGTGGGCCTTGCTTGGGTGGCCACATGGGCGTTCTTGCAAAAGGAGAGCGTGCGATTTCCACCACAAACCGCAACTTTGTCGGCCGGATGGGCCATGTAGAATCCGAGGTCTACCTTGCGAGCCCAGCGGTTGCGGCGGCTAGCGCGGTGGCGGGCTATATCACAGACCCGGATAAGATTTGAGGAGGTACGGAACATGAAGGCACATGGTTTGGTCCATAAATATGGGGATAATGTCGATACGGACGTCATCATTCCGGCGCGTTATTTGAATACTGCGTCCCACGCGGAACTGGCCTCGCATTGCATGGAGGATATCGACAAGGATTTTGTGAAGAATGTAAAGTCCGGCGACATCATGGTAGCAAACAAAAACTTTGGATGTGGTTCATCGAGAGAACATGCGCCGATTGCAATCAAAGCAAGCGGGATCTCCTGTGTGATTGCATCCACATTTGCTCGCATTTTTTACCGCAATGCGATCAATATTGGACTGCCAATCTTGGAATGTGATGCTGCGGCGAAGGAGATTCAGGCTGGCGATGAGGTGGAAGTGGATTTTGATACGGGAGTCATCACCGATGTAACAACAGGCAAGACCTATGAAGCGCAGCCGTTTCCACCGTTCATTCAGAACATCATCGAAAAGGGCGGTTTACTCAAGAGCATTACAGAAAAATAAGGGTATTTGGACGAGAGGAAAATACCTTCGTCAAAGAAAAAGGGGAAGCATGGGCACATGCTTCCCCTTTTTATGGGCTGATATGGATTTTAACGGTTCTACGGAATGTCTTGTTTGACTACCAGATGGTATTCTGCATGCTCGAAAGTAAGTGATCGGGCAGCGCAGGTTTTCAAAATGGATATCCCCGCAATCATAAGGGATATTCTAGCCGAACAGGAGACCGGCGGTCAGATAGGGCAAGCTTCCGTTTATCGCGGTACATCATCCGCCCCCTGTCTGTATACTCCTTTACAGTCGTGCAATATCCCGAGGGATTTTTTTAAATAGGATGTTGTGGTTGCGCAGTGTTCCCAGAGGGATAGCGCATAGATCGGCATAAATGATATAGCCTTCGGCCTTGGTCCGAATTGTAGATAAAAAGGCGTAGTCCAACGTGGTGATGCTTTCCCGCTCGTAATAGAAGTAATAGGCGGTATTGCGGCATAGGCCCATGAAATAGGGCTCGTCCTTCGATTGTCCGGCGGGCAGGGGCTCTTTGGTCTCCATATAGTAGACATATTCCCGGATTTCCTGCGCGCCCACTTCTTCGTTGAGGTTGCCGTCCGGCAACAGAAGCACAGGCCCAAGTTCGTAATAGCTGAACTGGCCGCCGGCGCCCTCCACGGCCTTTTTATCCTCTCCATAGCCGTCGATTACTCTTTTGACCCGCTCGGCGGTGATGCTGCCGGCATAGTCCATCATTTCCACCAGAATAAATTTGCGGTGGCCGCCGTCGGCCTTGTTCATGTTGAGCACGGCGTGGGCGGTAGTGCCGGAACCGGCAAAAGAGTCGAGAATGAGGGAATCTGGGGTGGATGCAATTTGGAGAATCCGCTCAATGAACCGAGACGGTTTGGGGGTATCGAATGTGGCTTTCCCATTGAAAATTGCCAGTATTTCTTTTTTTGCCTCATCCGTATGGCCCGTTTCGCTATAAGGCCAAAGGTTCGTAGGTACTTTTCCACCGACATTTTTGAGGTATGTTTTTCGACGAATACCACCTTTTCCACCTTTGGTGAAGAAGAATCGTGGCCACTGTCCGCGCTGGTATACCTCTTTCGCTTGCGCGGCAGATTCTTCCAAGGATTTTGACAGGACGATCGCCTGAACCCCTTCGCGCACTTCCGATTCTGGTACGCCACAGACGGCGGCGCGCTCCTTTGCATCGTTTATATCTCGCAGTTCGTAATCACACCAACCACGCATAATTTCCAGCATCTGTTCTTGTCCAAATGTCCAACACCGGCTATTGGTGGGATACAGCATCTTTCCAGTAAAAGGGTGCTGAATGGCGTATACCATTCCCTGATGTGTTGCTGCACCTGGTGCGAATGGGTTATCACTTGCCCATGAAGTCCTATCGTTATCGGGATTTTTATAAATGGAATCCATTTCCTCTGTCCGAGGCAGTTTGTTCGGATTCCAGCCCGGCTGTTTGCTGTACACAAGCAGATGTTCCACTTCGTTTACAATCCCTTTGGAATCGTTCCGGGTTGAATAAGTCCGCTGCCATGAAATATTCGAAACAAAGCAGTTGTTTCCAAAGATTTCATCACAAACCAGCTTTAAATTCGCGTATTCGGTATCGTCAATGCTAATAAAAATAGTTCCGTCCTCCGCCAGCAGCTTTTGCAGCAGCTTCAAGCGGGGGTACATCATGCACAGCCATTTGTCATGGCGAGAGAGGTCCTCGCCCTCTTTGCCCACCACTTCGCCCAGCCACTTTTTGATCTTGGGGTCGTTGACGTTGTCGTTGTATACCCAGCCCTCGTTGCCGGTGTTGTAGGGAGGATCAATGTAGATGCACTTTACCTTGCCCTCGTACCGAGGCAGCAGGGCCTTTAACGCCTCCAAATTATCGCCGTGGATAATCATGTTTTCACTGCCGTTGTCCTCGGCGTGCTGTCCAGCTTCATCGTAGCTGTACTGGCGTTCCAGCACCCGGTACGGCACTTCCTGGTGGTGATTCACCACTTTTTCTTTTCCGATCCATTCCAGTGTTGGCATTATCTTTCCTCCGCAGATAGGGTATCTGTTCAACCTGCTCGTGCATCTTTTGGGCAGCATTCTCAAAGGCTGTTTCCCAAGGGGAAAATCTGCTTTGCCGTTTCCAGACCTCTTGCTGACTGTTTCGGACAGCGCGTTCCGGTATCAGCGAAGAGTTTCTTGCCGATGAGACAGCGATTTCGGACAGCGCGTCCCGGTATACTGCCCGGGTGTTCCTTTGTTTGCACTTGTCTATCGGTCCTATTATACCAGCCTTGGAATTTGCCATCAACCAAGGTTTTAAACTTCAAAAGATTGCTGTTTGATTTTCGGCGGAGCCAGATGTTCCTAAATCAGAAATCCATATCGTGAAAGGAGCGTTTTCAGCTCGTTAGAAAAGGAACAGGAACACATCGTTTCATTTGCGGCGCTAGCTATCTGGACATGTCTTTTTACGCGGTCGGTTGTTCGGCGAAGTGGATTTCATCTGGTTCGTCAAAAACAATCAAACTTACCTGCAAAATGGTGAAGAAGCGCGGACAAGCGTATTTTCAACGCCGGTTTTGTAATGTGGATTGCCAGATTTTCCTATATCAAATACAGAAAAATCCGGCGAACGACTATACCGGTTTTTATCGAATGATTGTAAATCTGAAACAAGACTTGGAATAAGATTTTACAATGTCCCTATAGTCGTATCCGTAGCAATAGGTTGATGAAAGGGGGGTAAACCCGCTTTCATGGAATCGTTGCAAATTTAAAACAAAACAGAGAGAAAAGCTTTTAATCGAGTTGCTTATTTAGTGGGAATAGGCTTAGGCTGATAGGAATGAAACAGGCTGGTTCTACAGCTCGTCACAGGGCTACCGGGAACAGCCAAGAAAACGGTTTTACTGTTTCTAAGGTGGATGTGTATAAAACTCCGAGCAGTAGGTTGACAAAAGGGGAGTGAACCCGCTTTCATGGAATCGTTGCAACTCTAAAACAAAACAGAGAGAAAGACGTTCAATCGAGTTGCTCGTTTAGTGGAAATAGGCTTAGGCTGATAGGAATGAAACGGGCTGGTTCTACAGCACGTCGCAGGGTTACCAGGAGCAGCCAAGAAAACGGTTTTATTGATTCTAAGGCGGACGTGTATAAAACTCCGGGATGGCGTTTTCCTTATTTCAGAGTGAATATAAGTTGGTTGAGCTTCTTATAGTTCGAGAAAATATCCGAAAATTCGCCTTTTTCATGGGAAACATGCGCATTGGCTTTTTGATATTTATGTGGTAAAATAGAAATAACGGGTTTCCAAATATGGGAAACATCCATTGTAAAAAGTTGGGGAAGACATTTGAAAGGCAAAGAAAAGAGGAATCGTTATGAAACACTTTTATCCGTTATGTGCAGCCGAGAGGTTACAAGACCATAAGATCCTGGAGTATAACCGTCCGCAGGAGGTAAACATTTGTGTCTGCATGACCATTCGGGCCGGGGTGGATTTTGGCTTATTGAAACACTGTATCCAGATGGAATATGCGCGGCAGGAATCCCTACGTATCCGTTTTACCGCCCGAGATGAACATGGAAAGGTATTTCAATACTTTGCTTCCTATGACCCACGCGACATCCGTTTGGTGGACTTCCGGGGAAAAACGGAGGAGGAAATCAACGCAACGTTGGAGGAATGGTCCAGTCAACCTTTTGAGCAGGTGGATTCACCGATGAACGAATTTATTATGGTGGCAATGCCGGATGGGTACAATGGAATTTATCTGCGAATTGATCATCGCCTGACAGATTCCACCGGAATGATCCTGATGATTAACGACATTATGGGATTATATTGCCACTTTGCCTATGGCGCTCCCATGCCGGAGGACCCGCCGCTGTATCACCTGGCTTTGGAAAAGGACCTTGCCAAAGAGGACAACGCATCCCGAACGGCGAAAGACCGGGCCTTCTGGGAAGAGCAAGTGGCCATCGGAGAACCGATCTATACGGACGTCACGGGGCGTTGGAAGCTAGAAGCCTGCCGGAAAAAGTATGGAAATCCACTGTTGCGCGCTGCGGATCGGGAGATGGACGACCTGCGCGTAGGCCGGGCGATTTACCACCTGGAACCAGAGCCGACACGCCGCCTGATGGATTACTGTATGGAAAATGAAATTTCGATGACCAATCTGCTGCTGATGGGATTGCGGACCTATCTGTCCAAAATGAATGACGGAGAAAAAGATGTTACCATTCGAAATTATGTCTCAAGGCGCTCCACGTTACTCAATAAAACATCCGGCGGGACACGGACCCACTGTTTCCCCTGCCGGACCATTCTGGAACCCGAAACGGAATTTTTAGACGGTGTGCGCATGATTCAAGACCTGCAGAACAGCATCTACCGGCATGTCGACTTTGACCCGTTGGAGGTCAACCGAATGTTTCAGGCGTGTTATCATCCGCCGAAGAATACGACCTATGATTCGGTGGCATTGACCTACCAACCTCTGCCACTGCGTCTACAGAACGAACAGCTGCACGGGATTCCATTTAAAACCGAGTGGCTTACCAATGGGACAGCCATTCAAAAGGTGTATCTGACCGTCATGCACAGTGCCAGCGATTTGGGGTTGCAGTTCTACTTCAAATATCAAATGGCGGAATTGTCGCCGCACGATGTGGAGCTGATGTATTATTATCTGATGAAGATCCTCTTTATGGGCGTGGAAAACCCCGATATGACGATCGATGAAATTTTGCGCACTGTGTAAGAGATATGGAGATGGCGTGGCCGCGCACCCATAGAGGATGCGCGGTCCCCTATTTTTATGGATTTTTTCTGAGAAAGAAATGAATATCCATAGAGAAAAATGGTTGTAAAGCGGAAGAAGTACGTTCTGGCGTATCCGTTGTGTAGATTCTATGGACCAATCGGGAATTTATAAAATATTCATGACTTTTAGAGGGGAGTATCCTATAATAGACTAGAAATCTATGAAAATGTTTCTTAGTGTACAGCCTGGCGGTCGGTTGGAAAAGGGAAACGAGAGCGGTAGAGAAATGGACAGGCTGCAGATCATTGTGACTAAAGGAGGGCGTTATTGATGGCATCGGGAAAAATCCTAGTGGTGGATGACGATCAAAATATCTGCGAATTACTGCGCCTTTATATCGAAAAGGAAGGCTTTGACGTGGTGATCGCAAATGATGGGCGGAAAGCCTTAGAGATGTTCGACCAAGAAAATCCGGATCTCATTATGCTGGACATCATGCTGCCGGAATTGGATGGCTGGCAGGTGTGCCGGGAGATTCGAAAGAAATCGCAATGTCCAATCATTATGTTGACCGCAAAAGGCGAGGTCTTTGACAAGGTGCTGGGCTTGGAACTTGGTGCAGACGACTATGTAGTCAAACCGTTTGAGGCAAAGGAAGTGGTCGCTCGCATCAAGGCGGTGTTGCGCCGCTTTGGAAAGAGCGATGAAAATCAGATTAAAGAGGTTAAATATGATAAACTCAGCATCAATTTGACCAATTATGAATTGAAAGTCAATGGAAAGGTGATCGATACGCCTCCGAAGGAGATGGAATTGATCTATCACCTGGCGAGCAACCCCAACCGTGTATTTACACGCGACCAGCTTTTGGACGAGGTGTGGGGATTTGACTATTATGGCGATAGCCGCACGGTGGACGTCCATGTCAAACGCCTGCGCGAAAAGTTGGAGGGGGTTTCTGACCAGTGGGCGCTCAAGACCGTCTGGGGCGTAGGTTACAAATTTGAGGTCAAAGATCCAAATTAAGGGTGGGTTCCCTGAAAGAACTTGGAGCGAAGAAGCATGCAGAAAACGCTGTTTAAAAAATATTTGCGGGTCACGCTGGCGATCATCCTGATTAGCTTCTTCCTGTTGGGTTTGGTGATGTTGGTATTTATCAAATCCTATTGGCAGGATGAAAAACAGGACCTGCTCCGGCGCAATGCAGAGAGCATAGCGGGGATTGCCGCTGCAAGTGCGACCCCCGTGCAGGGGGATAATTATATCCTTTTGGATACGGAACGAATGCAGTCCTTTATGAATGCATTTTCTGAGAATATGGATGCGGATATTTACGTAACCAATCGGGCCGGGGAATGGGTGTTGAGCGCATTTGGCAGCGGCGGTACTGTAAACGAGACGACGTTTACCCGAAAAACGATGGATAAAGCCTTGATGGGTCCCTACAGTGGCCAAGGAACCGTGGATGGTATTTATAACTCGCCGTACTATGTGGTGGGGGTACCGATCCGGATTTCCAATTTGGATGGAACGCGTACAACCATTGGAGCGGTTTTTACAGCATGTAGCGCCCGTTCCTTTAACGAATACCGCAACGAACTGATGAAGATGTTCCTTTTGGCAGCGGTTGCCGCTTTTTTGGTGGCGTTTTGCATCAGTTGGATGTTTTCTTATAAACTTGTACGTCCCCTGCGCGATATGGCGTTGGCAGCCAGAAGCTTTGGAGAGGGAAATTTTAGCGTGCGTGTACCGGTGACCAGTCAGGATGAGGTCGGCCAGCTGGCGCTGGCTTTCAACAATATGGCTTCGTCATTGGCCAGCAGCGAAAGTGTCCGCCGGAATTTTATTGCGAATGTTTCCCACGAGCTGAAAACGCCCATGACCACGATCGCTGGTTTTATCGACGGTATTTTGGATGGAACGATCCCGCCTGAGAAACAATCGCATTATTTACAAATTGTCTCCCAGGAGGTCAAGCGACTATCCCGTTTGGTGCGCACCATGCTGGATCTTTCGCGGATTGACAGCGGTGAGTTGCGGCTGCATATGGCTCGTTTTGACCTGACCAACACTATTTTTGTGGCGTTGCTCTCCTTCGAAAAAAGCATCGAACAAAAAAGGATACAGGTATTGGGATTGGAAAATGCGGAAAGCCTCTATGTAGATGGCGATCCGGATATGTTGCATCAGGTTGTATATAATTTAATTGAAAATGCCGTAAAGTTTACCAATGAGGGCGGGTATATTCAGTTGACGATTCAAGACCTGCCGGATAGAACCTCTGTTGCAATTAAGAACAGCGGCGCTGGCATCCCAGCGGATGAGATTGCGCTGATTTTTGACCGCTTCTATAAAACCGATAAATCCCGCAGCCAGGATAAAAATGGCATGGGATTGGGGCTTTATATTGTGCGGACGATTATTAAGTTGCACGGCGGAGAGATCACTGTGCAGAGCGTTGAAAATGAATACTGCCAATTTGAGTTTTGGATTCCAAAGCATGAAGAGCCAAAGCTAAAAGCCGGTAAAAAGGAAAAGGATCTTGCAAAGGACAAAAAGGAGGAGAAATTATGAGCGATACCGATTGGAACCGGGAATCTGGAATGGGTGTTGAGCCTCCCACGTCAGAGGTTCCTGTGTCATCCCCTACCTCCGAAGAACCAGCGATGAAAACAAAGGAATTTTCAGGGGAAGAGCCTGCCGCAATAACTGCTCAGCAATCTGGGGAGGACATAGCCCAAACGCCACGAGAGACAACCTCCTCCGATCTGCTGCCAGACAGTGGAGCACCGGCAGATGAAAAGGAAATGGTGGAAGAGCCGGTTTTGGACACGCCCATTCCGGAACGTTTTTCTCAAAACATAGCCCCGGTAGAGGATTTGCCTGCGGGTTTTTCCGATAAACCGGAGATCCAAGCAGCGGCATTCGGAACAGATTCCAGAGATTTCGGGGAAGAAATTCCGGACGGGCAGACAATGGGAAAGGATTCTTCGCTTTTCCAGGGGGAGGAAACGGGACGCGATGAAACCAAAACGGTAGAATCGCAGGCAAGCAGGAAGAACGATTCCGCGCCTGCCATGAATCCGGAAGAACCGTCCGATCGGGAAAAGATACAGGGACAGTCCTCCAATGGGACGGAAATACCGCCAAAAATTCATTTGGAAAAAGAGGGGGATCGTTCCAAGGGCGCACCGAATTCGTATGAACCGGTACAGGCGCCGGCTGGCTCGCACCAAGGGCCGGCGGGTGTTCCCCCACAGCAAGGACATCCCATGCCGCCGTATGCAAATCCCTATCAGCAATACGGGCAGTACCAAAACCCCTATGTAGCGCCCAATGTCCCCTATGGACAACCCCAACCCTACTACGGTTCCTACCCGAATCCGCAGGCGCCGTACCAACCGCCATATCCACAACAACCAGCATACTGGAACTATCAGCAGCAGCCAGGCCAACCGCCAGTTGGTGGGGCCATGCCGCCACAGCCGCCCCAGGAAGGACAGCCGGGATCGAACCCCGAGGAACCGCGTCGTAAGATGAGTGGTGGATTAAAAGCGTTCCTGTGGTTTCTCGGCATTTTAACAGGTCTTTTTTTAGTGGCTTTTTGCGTAGTGAGTATTAATACAGCCGTGCGCCAGATGGAGCAGGGAGGAACGGCAGAAAGTGAAAGCCCATCTTATAGTCAACCTGTGCCAGAGGAGGGAACCTCCCCAGAGGGAGGCGAGAATACTCCACCGCAGAACGATGCGACAGATCCGGACAATGCTGGCATGGTGATTGAGCCCCGCCCAGAAGGAGACGGGATGAGCGCGAAAGAGGTCTATCGCCAGGTTGTAGAGAGTGTAGTCGGCGTAGAAACCTCTGCGGACGACGGGACCGGTCTGCTCAGCCAAGGTTCTGGGATTGTTGCGACAAAGAGTGGTTATATCATTACCAATGCGCATGTGGTGGAATATTCCAAAGATTACAATGTTTCGGTCATTCTGCATGAGGATGAGACGGAATATGATGCGGTGGTCGTGGGGTATGATAAAACTTCCGATCTAGCCATCTTAAAAATTGAAGCGGATGGTCTAAAACCTGCAGTATTTGGTGATGTTGATCAGATGGAAATTGGCGATGAGGTGCTGGCAATTGGAAATCCAGGCGGTTTGGATTTCGCCAGTACACTGACAGGTGGGTATATTTCCGCTTTGAACCGCACGCTGAAGTCCAACAGTGACAATGGCATGACGTATATTCAGACAGACGCTGCAATCAATCCCGGCAATTCCGGAGGCCCGCTGGTCAATATGTATGGCCAGGTGATTGGTATCAATTCCAACAAAATTATTTCCACTGGTTATGAAGGCATGGGGTTTGCAATACCGGTCAGTCATGCGAAGTCCATCATTGATGACCTGATTTCCCGTGGCTATGTCAGTGGCCGCGCGCGTCTGGGCATTACAGCTGGAAATGTTGCGGGGATGCAAGCGCAGCTGGCTGGTTTGCCCAGTGGTGTCCGAATCATTGCGATTGACCCAGAGAGCAGTTTTGCGACAGTAGGAGCTGCTGTGGGAGATATTATCACGAAGGCAGACGGCGATACGATTGAGAATATGGAAGATCTGTATGCTGTTTTAGGCCGCCATAAACCCGGAGAAGAGATTACGGTGACGCTGTACCAGCCATCTCAGAACGGGGGCAATGGACAGAGCCGGGATGTGAACATCACTCTCTTAGAGGACAAAGGGGAAACCCAGCAGACCGTGAGCCAACCGGCGGCACCGTAAGAAGGTACAGGGAAAGAGCTTTTTGAGTATGCGGCCGCGGCAATCGAATTTTTGAAACGAAATAAAATGATAAGGGAACGCTTTTCAACCGCTCTACGGGCGGGGGGAGGCGTTCCTTTACTTTATCCTGTGGAGGATGTAAGAGCTGGAACGGGGAAAATGGCTTTTATATGAAAAATATTTTGGGCTTGCGGCCTAAATTGAAAAATCGGTCGGGGATACCTTTTCTTTTAGATGCTTGACAAATTGCTTGTTATACATAATGATAATAAAAAGATATTAACAAATATGGGAAGCTTCATTTGTAGCGGTACACTCGTTGGATGTTTCAACTGCCGACAAAGCCAACCCACCAGTTAAGGGTTCTTTGCTCAAAATATACATGCAAGACTAACCGGTCGAGGCAGTATACAATAACCTATACAGAGATCTTTCTTTCGGACACAATGGGATTGCTTTATGGATCATGGCTCAAGATTGACAATGGTTCTACGGCCAATGCTGTGATAAATTACGGGCTGCTGCTCCATGCGGTCAAGTGCGTAGCAATTGCGCCCATCGATGATAATCGCTTGTCGCATTTTCTTGGAAAACAAGGAGATGTCCAAATTTTTTACTTCAGGCCATTCTGTGAAAATAAAACACAGGTCTGCTCCATCCAAGGTTTCCTCGATGGTATCGCAATATTTGATGTCGCCCAGAGAACGTTTTTTGAAATTTTCTGTCCCAACAGGGTCCCAAGCCTTTACATGTGCCCCATCGTCCAGCATAATCGGGATGTTTACAAGGGACGGCGCTTCCCGAAGGTCGTCCGTACCCGGCTTGAAGGTCAATCCCAAAACGGCAATGGTCAAACCCTCTAAGCTGTCAAAATACTTTCGGGCAATCTTGATAGGCTTCAGCTTTTGATTTTCATTGACTTCGATTGCCGCCTTGATGGTCTTGATTTCGTAGTCATGAAAATTGGCAAGCCAATGCAGGGCTTTGGTATCCTTTGGGAAACAGCTGCCGCCGTATCCAATACCCGCCTGTAAAAATTTATTTCCAATACGGGGATCAAATCCCATTCCTCGTGTAACATCGTCAATGTCGGCGCCTACCAGTTCACAGAGAAGTGCAATCTCATTGATGTAGGAAATCTTTAAGGCTAAAAAATCGTTGGAGGCATATTTAATCATTTCTGCGCTTTTGCGGTTGGTCACCAGAATAGGGGCGTCGAAGTCCTGATACATCTTTTTTAAGAGTTCGCCGGTTTCGCGCTCTTCCACACCAATGACAATCCGCGAAGCGTGCAATGTGTCGTGCACCGCAGTTCCCTGGGCCAAAAATTCTGGATTGGATGCCACACGAATGCGGATGGAGGATTTGCTCTTGGCATTCAAGATGGCCTCTACCTTATCGTTTGTTCCGATGGGGACGGTGGATTTTACCACAACAACACAGTCCTGTGTGACGCTCTCTGCAATTTGTCCTGCGACTGCATACACATAGGAGAGATTGGCGCTGCCATCCTTTTTTTCCGGTGTGCCAACACCGATGATAATGACATCTTTATCCGCATAGGCGGCTCTATAATCAGTTGTATAGAAAAGCCGGTCATGGTTCTTTTTCATCAGTTCGGAAAGCCCATCTTCATAAATGGGAGAAATATCGCGCTGCATCTGGGCGATTTTCTGTTCATCCACATCGACGCACGTAACCGTATGGCCGTGCTCAGCTAGGCAAACACCGGTCACCAAACCGACATAACCGGTTCCGGCAACTGCAATTTTCATCGTATCCCGCCTTTCAAGGTTCCTGATTGTTGAGTAAATTGTTCCATTGTTTTGCCGCTTCTTCGTTGGTGTACATCCGGCGGGACAACCAGTCCCGCTTTTCTTTGAGTACCTTGGGATTGCTGCAAACCTGTTTTAAACAATGGACAATGTCTTGCGTGGTATTTTCACAGACCCATCCTGCATGGTCCTCCAGTATCAATTCCCGCACGGACGACGTATGGGTGGCCAAGATAGGAAGTCCCAGATATTTTGCCTCCGTAAAAACAAGAGGGGCTGCTTCGTGGTAGGAGGGGAGTAAAAAGAGATCTGCATTTCGCATAAACCGGTAAGGGTTTTCCTGGAATCTATGGAAAGCCACGCATGCAGACACACCGAGTTTTACGGCATATTTTTGCAGAGCAGCCCGCTTGGGTCCATCCCCAACAATCTGATAGGAAATAGGGATACCCGCCGCCACACATGCCTGTACAGCCTCGAGTGCCCGCTCGAGCCCCTTCTCTCCGCTTAACCGCGCGACCGTAATTACATGGATTTTGTCCCTGGGGTATACCATTGGATTCTGGTTGGAAAAATACGAGATTCCCACAAAATCGTGAAAGTTTGGTACAACACGGACGAGGTCCCGCAGTTCCGGAAAAGCACAAAGGAAGTGGTCCCTGCATCCTTTGGAGCAGGTGAGGATGGAATCGAACTGGCCGTACAATTTTCGAACCGCCGGAGTATTGCTTCCACAATGTAAAATATCTGCATGTACCATGGCGATTTTTTTCTCCGCTTGAATACGGTACAAGACAATTTCATTGGCGCCACCGTATAAAATCGAAGGCCGCTCGCTTTGCATACAGGATATGGCGATGTCGTAAGGCCCCAATTGTTTTTGAAAGAAAGACAAAACGCGAAGCGGAAGAGAATTGCCAATGATCCGGCATAGAACAACCAAGAAGGAACGCAGAAAGTAGAGTCCCTTTGCTTTAGGCCAGAGTTCCCGTTGGCTCATACCAAGTATACGCAATAATGGAGGACAGTGCAATACTTGAATTTCCGGAGGAAGTTGTTCTCGATATTCTCCCGTGTCGGACATGAGCAACAAAGTGATCTGGCACTGTCCCTGGAGATTGGCGAGCAGATTCAATAGACTCCGCTGAATACCGCCGCTATGAAGATTATTGTTGACGAAGATCAGCCGTTTTTTCATGGGAAACCTCTTTTAAGGGCCTTCCAAGATATTCCTGAATGCCCTCATTCAGATACTGGTAAGCCTTTTGAAAGCCAAGGCCGTTGCTTAGAAATTCTGGATGCCGTAGTAAAAGAAGGAAACCGAACGGCTTTGCCAGGCGTGGAAACAGATGTGCAAGAAGCGCGCCTTTGTCGTGAAAGAACTTAGGGGTATAGCCTTCAAACCATGTGGAAGTCAAATGGGAGACTTCGCCGAGAAAGAGGGGACTTGCATAAATCCGCAGTCCGCGCTTGCAACAGTCGTGTAAAAAAATCGTATCTTCCCCGGAGCCATAGCGGGCGCCTCCACCGAACAAAAGGGAGAACGCAAGGTGCACTTGTTGGACACGAGCTGTGCGGACAGCGATGCGGTATGTGCCATAGCGGAGGGCATTGTACCAGTGGACGCGCGTCCATTTTGGAATCTGGTATTCCTGCCGCTTTGGATTGGTGCTGTAAAAATTAAATAGAATGACGTCCGCCTCTGGATGACGGACAAACTCTGCCAGAACCCGTTCTGTATATCCATTCCAATAGCGGACGTCGTCGTCGGCAAATAGGCAGATGTCCGCATCCGCGTACATCCAGACCGTGTTTCGGTTGAATCCAACGCCGCACTCGGCCCGGGATTCATAGCGGATGGTGTATCCATTGTAGCAAAATATTTCGGATGTATGGCGGTCACATTGATTTCCAAAAATGGCGTCGCATTGAAGATTCATTTGGGAGACCAAACGATGATCGTTTTGGCCGCGCGTTACAACAAGAACCTGTAGCCGCATAGATTCCTCCATTTCATCTGCGCCGTCTGGACTTACATTTGGAAAAGAGAAGCAATAACGGACGAATATAGACTTTTAGACGGTTGAAAAGCGAGTCCATTCCCCAAGCGTCCAGGTTGTTCAAAATATATTTTAGAAGCCACAGGTTGCACCAAACTTTTTCGAGCAAATGGAGTCCCTGTTTGCTTAACCCAGTGGGAGTCTGCATATAAAAATAGTGAATGTCTGTGACCAGTAAGACGCTTTGCGCCCGCGTGTACGCCTCTAAAGAAAAAGCGGCATCCTCTGCGGTCCTCATATGTACGGGGAAAACCACCCCAGCAAGCAGTTCCCGCTTGTATAGGGTTGCCCAAACCGAGTTGAACCGAATGGATGACAAGAAATACGGATAAATGTTTTTGCAGAATGCGCCTTTTAAAATGAGTTGTTCTTCCTGAAAATAAGAGAGGGGTTCTTCGATGTGTCCATCTGGATAAAGCAGGCGGTAAGAGAACCGGACGATGTCCGCACCACTTTTTTGCTGCTTTTGAAGGACCTGTTCCACGCAGTCTGGTTCTAAATAGTCATCCCCATCGACGAACAGTATAAAGTCGCCCGTTGCTCGCAACAAGCCCGCATTTCGGGCGGATGCAACACCGCGATGTTGCTGGGAGAGAAGCACGATCTGCCCGCCATATTGTTCCAGAAGGATACGCGTTTTGTCACAGGAACCGTCGTCAATGACAAGGATTTCCAGAAGAGAGTATGTTTGCGCCAACAAGCTATCGATACATCGGACGATCGTAGCCTCTTCATTATACACGGGGACAATGATGGAGACCTTTTTCATGATCGTTTTCCTCCCTCTGAAAATCGGATGGTCTGGTTTGGGGATGCGTATGTTTTAGATGAGGCGGGCATGTGGTTTTGTTGGCACGCATGGGTGAGGTTTCCGAAAAGGTCATGCAACACATCATAAAAACATTTAAATACGGCTTGTTTGTATAAAAACTGAGGGAAAACGAACATACAAGCGTGGCAATCAACCCACAGGCAAACAAGGGTTGCTTTCGTACATTTCGGAACAGACAGGCGCCCATCAAAGCCGCATAGAAGAATAGGCCGAGCAATCCCTGGTCAAATAAGGTTTGAATCCATTGGTTGTGGGCGTAAGTATTTAGAAATCCCGCAGCAGTCAATCGTCCGGCCGTGGAACAAATGCCAAAGCCATGGACCAAGGCAGACACATTGGTGCAAATCTGGCCGAGAAGATACGACCAGATGGAAAAACGGCCGCTCCCTTGATCCGCTAGAATCTGCGCCCAATGATAGCGGCTGCGCAGTGCTTCTGGAAGAAACCATATAGAAATGGTCCATACCACGATCCCCACCAAGAGCACAGCGGGGAGAATGTTTCGCTTTACAGGGGATTTCCGGACGGCTACAAGAATATAGGCAAATGCACCGGATACGAGTGCGACGAGGCCGCCCCGTGAACCAGTCCGAAGAACGGCATAGAAGAGCAGGATACAGTACAGGAGCGGCCAATGGAGGCGGTGGCGGCCTTGCATCCATGCCTCTAGGGCGAACAACATAGGAAAGATAAAATACATACAAAAGAAATTGGGATCTTCCTCTGAGTCAAAAATGACAATAGCGGTCCGGCCTTCGTAAAGGGTCTGCTTACTGAAAAAACAGAGGAACATGCAGATCAGCCCCACGAGCAGCCATGTGTGGGATAGGAGGCGGCGCTCCAGTCGGTTGTACACGCGGCAAGTTGCCAAGAGGGTGAAAAACAGAGCAAACGCGACATCCCTGACCACAGTAATACTCTCTAAATTGCGATAGAAAAACAGCGTGCTGGTCATATAGAGAAGATGAAGTGCGTAACACAGATGTCCACTATTGAAAGAAATCGCCCGTTCCTTCGAGAAGAACAGGCTAAACAGAAAAAATGCGGAGAGTGGGACAGTCACAACCTTTAGCGCAGATATGCCTGGGACAACCGTGATAAAGGTGAGCGGCATGCAAAGATAATAAAAGCAGATCAACCAGGCGTCAAAACGAATTTGCTCCGGTTTGATTGGTGGATTGGATGGTTCCCTATAGGGCTGTTTAGATGATGGATTCAGATGGCTCACCGCCCTTTTGACCGGCGTGATTTGTATGATGTAGGAGTTTCACAAAGGACTGGCAAAGCGAATGAAAGGAGTCTGTGTGAAAAAACAGCACAGTGTTGATGGCCAGAGGGAAGGCAGCAGAGGCCAATCCCTGAAGAACAAAGTCCAGGAGCGCTGTTCCTGTAGAAATCCATATGCAGATTCTGTGTGCAGTCCCGGCAATTGCCAGTGAAAGAAAGAGATAAAGTCCAATTTTTTTAAGAAATGTTGCACAGGACCTTTGAAGAAAACAATGGTAGAATAAAATGGTCTTTAAAAGAAACTGAGTGGCGTAGGTACAAGTGGTGCCGATGAAAATTCCTAACATGCCAAAGTGGATTCCGAGTATAAACGACACGATGAGGTTGACGAATGCCCCAAAGAGGGAAATATACTTATCCTTTTTGAAGAGCCCCGAGGCGCCGACCATATTCCAAAGGGGAATCCGCATGGTCATCAAAAAGAAGTTGAGGATGCAAACCTCCACGATGGGCCGGTCTAGGACCATCGCAGGCCCGAAGAGGAAAGAGATAAATGGATCGATCAAGCAAAACAGGCAGGTACTGCAAAAGGTGGCAATCCAATACATCGCGAATAAAAGCTTCTGTAAGGTAGAATCCACCTGTTCTTTGCTGCCGGTCGCCAACAGATTTCCAATGCTGCCGCTCATGGCAGCGGAAATTTGGTTCACTCCATTGGTCAAAGTATGGAACACGATGGTATAGTTGGAATATAGGCCGACTTGGACAGTCCCTACCAAAAGCGATATGAAAAGGTTGTCCATACAACTGGTGAGCGTCCAGGAAAGTTTGCCGGCGAACCGGTCGCGCACATCGAAAAAGAGCAATTTTTTCCTTTCGGGAGAAAGCGGCTCTTTTGCTTGTTTTAGGTAAGGATACAGCCGGTTTACTTGTTTGGAAAGGGCCAGATGGTTGAAAAGGCTTGTGAAGAACCGAAAAACGAGATAAACAAGCAATTCATGCGTCAGGAGCAATACAAGGACTCCGCCGATGGTGGAGCACCCCCGGAAAAGTAGATCCACAATGGAGACGATATACTGCTTTTGATCCGCAGACAACAGGGAACGCTGGTAAGAAAAGAAATACGAACAAACCATCTGTGCAAGAAAGAGCAGAAACACCGCTGCTACATAGAGCCGGCTATAGGATACCCCCTTCGTGAGGGACGGTAGAAATGGAATTGCTAATAATCCAAGTCCAGTGATCGCACCAGCGACTTTGCGATAAGTCGTTCGGTAGAATTGTATCAGGCGGCAGACTTCCCGTTTGTCTCCTTGAGCCAACGGCCGGTACAGGTGATAAACAATCACGGTCCCAATCCCCATCTCCGCAAGGGTGAGGGCAGATAAAACGTTTGTCAACAGGGCGTTCAGACCGACCCCTGTGGTTCCAATGGTGTTCAGCATCACGCGGCGTGAGAAAAAACCCAGGAAACACAGAACCGCCTGTTGGAAAAGGCCCCACAGAACATTCTTGGCAGTAGCCCTTGTGCGCAAGTGTCCCCCTCCCTTTTCAGTCGTTTCGGTGTTTCCAGGTGAAATACCACATCCGCAGATAAAGGCGGAGGTACTGGCGGTTACACATGTACCGGTAGACCGCCGCGTTTTCGCCAAAACTGCGGTCGGGAAGAGCCGCGAGGAAGGACTCTACGATTTCGACCATCCTCCGATAACGTTGCCGGTGGGAACGTTTTCTATATGGATTGAAAAGAAACCAGATGCTCTGAAACGTTTTATAGTAATAGTCCTGTAGAAGCTTGTCCCGCACCGCGCGGTTTTTCGGATTCCAGCTTAGGACCAATTCCATGATTCGCCGTGTGGCCTGTTGGACGATGGGAAAATAATCGTATGGGACCTTACGAAAAAGACGCGCATGGTCGTTGGCAAAATAACGGTATAAAATATCGGGGATGAAATACACGTCCTTCATGATGTGAACGAATTCTACCAGAAAAACCTCGTCCTGGTTGCGGCGGAGATCGGGAAAGGATACAGCGTGTTTTCGGACAGTCGCGGTACGAAAAAGTTTAAAACATACCGACTGGAGGATTCCCCATTCCCCAAACATCCACATATACGGATAAAAATGGCGGCGAACTTGTTCGCCGGTCCGATACTGGTGGTCTGCTTTGGGGACCCAACGTTGATTCCGGTTGTGATCGTCCACAGAAAATCCGCCCACCACCAAGTCAACCCCGGTTTTTTCCGCGGCTTCCACAAGAAGCGTGATGGCGTTTGGATAAAGGAAATCGTCCACATCGAAAAAATGGAGGTATGTTCCGGCCGCCTCTTGAATTCCAAGGTTGCGGGCCGGTCCGGCCCCGCGGTTCGCCGTATGGTATACCCGAATACGCCGGTCCATCTGCGCCTCCCGGTCGCAGGCGATACCGCTTCCATCGGTCGAGCCGTCGTCGATCAGAAGAATTTCCAAGTTTGGATAGGTTTGCGCTTTCAGGCATTGTAACCCGCGGGAAACGAATGTCTCCATGTTATAGATGGGGACGATAATACTGACCAGTTTCATTTGCATGGTATCCCCACATCCATTTTGCTTTCCAATACTTTTTTCGGTGCATGATCCCACCATATCCTTTTAAAATCCACGGATACCGATAAGCAAGCGTCAAGAGAAAAAATCTTCTTTTCCGCGCACAGTTTAAAAGAAACTGACGTTCCAACCAATAACATGTCAAATCCAAGTTTGCAAGGCATTCGGAAAAACGTGGATATTCCAGCAGCGCGTGGAACGCTTGGCGGCGTTGGTGATACCTCATGGGGTTGTCAGGGTGAAAGATAGAGAGCCGCATTGTATCCAGCAGGATTCCAGCTACACGGTAGTGGAGAAAGTCGTCCAAAAGGTCTTCCCGCCCTGGAAAGAATTCGGTAATGTGAGCAAGATTGCGCTCCATCAGTTGCTCCATTCCCGGAAGGAAATCCGAATGATACCGGTTGCAGACCGAGTTTGGATGTTTGCGGTAACCGTACATGACAACAGGGATATATGCGGCGGAACGGCAGGCGTGGTAAACAAGTGTATTAAAAAGGACATCCTGCGACTTTTCCTGTTTCTCCGGAAACCACAGGTTTTGTTCCAGCAGGAAAGCCCGGCGGTAGGCTTCGGCCCAGACAGATGTGTAGCGTACCGAATGGAGGCGGGCGTCTGCCAGTCGGCAAGGGGCGCCGGTGGCGCAAGAGATACAATAGGCCTCTAAAACCTGTGGGGAGAGCTCGATGACGGGCTGCCCGATGGAGGCGGTGTGCCGAAAGACCTGTTCCTGACAACTTATGTAATCAAAAAAGATCAGATCGTAGGGGAGATGAAGAAGAGACTTTGCAACGGAAGAAAATTCCTCCGGCAGAAGGTCGTCGCCATCGACGAAAAACAACCATTTCCCAGTTGCCTCCCGGAGAATCGTATTGCGCACCGCACAAATTCCACAATTATATGGAAAATGTATGACGCGGATAAAAGGGGATCTTTTTGCATAGCTGTCGCAAAGACCGCCAGAGCCATCACAAGAGGCGTCGTCTACGACGAGCGCTTCGATTTCCTCCGATGTATGCCGCAGGATACTGTCAAGACAGGCGGATAGGTACGCTTTTACATTGTACACAGCCACCCCTATGCTGATCGATGGAGACATGAAATGCATCTCCTTTGCACTTTACAATCGGCCTCGGTTCGCGGTGCGGTTTATCATTTGCCAGAATCTGAAAGAAGGTCCTGTATGGCTGAAAAGGTCTGCGCACAGTGGTCCGTGCGCGGGGGAGGGAAAAAGGTATCCACGCGCTTTTTGTACAGGCTGGGGAGCTGCATGTTCCCTGCCAGATACGTTTGCAGGGCATTTAAAACTTCATCCACCTTCCGGCAGACTGGTCCAAATCCGTCTTTTTCAAATTCAAAATATCCCGGACGGTACTGTGCGGAGAAAAAATCCTCCGAATCAAATTGAAAGTAGATCAGTGGCTTTTTCAGATACGAGAAGTCAAAAAACACACTGGAATAATCGGTAATCAGAAGTTTTGATTCCATTAGGAGAGACTGCGTATCCGGTGGGGCAGTCGGGATATGTATTCGCGGGTGACTGTTTGTAAAACAGGGTGTGAAATGCTGCATCTCCGGATGCAATTGGAATACGAGTTCATAATCGTATTGTTCTAACAGCGCATGAAGTTTTCGATGACAGAGCAAACAATGGAAACTTTGAAAATAGCCGCTATCTTGGAAGGTACGGTTGGAACAATTGCGCAAGAAAAGGCGCCAAGTCGGCATGACTAGAATCTGTCTCTTTTCGGAATGCGCTTGAAATAACCGGTCATAGCGGCACAGGCCGAGTGGTTGAACAACTCTTTTCGGGTGATGATAGAGCGTTAAGAGTTCATGATATTCCTTTGGAACGCTGCAAACAAACAGATCTACGTGGATACGTTCTGCGCTTAGAGATGAAATGGAATTATAAAGGATTCCGTGTTGCAAAAACACTTTTTTGCCAGGCAACATACGGTCAAATTTGAGCTTTGTGAACAAGTAAGGATTGGGGGAATAGCCCATAATATGGGTACTTATTTTTACGTCTGCACAGACAAATGCGAGATAATGGGAGAAGCTCCCCGGTTGAATGGTTCGCCCCAGCCTGGCTACACGTACAAAGTCAGGGGACTTTCGATCTATGAGATAGGCGGCTGATAAATAAGGCGCAGTTTTTCGGACAAATTGAAAAAGATGGAAGGCATTGTCTTGCGCGTCGTTTCCGCGCTCTGCGAAGAGCCAGAGCCCCTTGTAAGGGGGCAAATGGCGCACAAGCGGATAGAGGCAGAACGCCAGAATACAGCAGAGGAGATAGCCGGCATAGCCGAGCCATCGGAACAAACGTCTCAACAAATGAAAACCATCCTTCCCATCGGGCCATCTCACAAAAAATTTGGACAGAAAAACGGCAGCCAGTCCGGTTTTCTCTTCATGGCAAGACGAAACGATCATCAGAATGGCACTGTTTGGCCTTTATTCCTTTGGGCTTATAGATTCGCCAGGAAGACGGTCCGCCGTGCTCTCATCCCTCGTTGCAGCATTTGATTTTGACAAGTTGAGCCCCCTACCAGAGGGCGGAGAGCTTATGTTGCCCAATCGATTCCATCAGTAGCGAAAAAGATGAGACTTGGTTGCGAACTTTTTTCATACGAGGGATGCGAACAACCTGCGACGGCATCGATGTTTTTAAAGACGAGAATAGATGCCGTCTTGTGTCTCTCCAAAGAAAGAGAACACACGCGCGGCAATTTTTAAAATGGGTGGAATGATCCATGCTATCCCAATAAACGTTTGGCCGTCATCCCAATCAGTGCAATGTCCTGCCATATAGAGAAATGATTCAAGTACCATAAATCGTAAAAGGTCTTATCGGCCGCGTTTGTGTAGTAATGGCCATATACCTGGGCAACACCAGTCATTCCAGCTCGCACGGAAAACCGCCTCTGATATTGATTCACAGTTTTTTTGTATTCCTTTACAAAATGGGGCCTTTCCGGACGGGGGCCTACAAGGGACATCTCCCCCTTTAAAACATTGAACAACTGTGGAAGCTCGTCCAAATGTACTGCACGCAGAAGTTTCCCCACATGGGTGATACGAGGGTCGTCTACAGATGCCAAAATGCAACCGGTATCCTTTTCCGCCTCATGGATCATTGTCCGAAATTTATAGATCTGAAAGGGTTGTTCATTGCGTGTCAACCGCTCTTGACGGTAAAAAACCGGCCCAGGGGAGTCCAAACGAATGACGACCGCACAAAGCAATAACACGGGTGCACAGAGGATCAATCCAAACAGGGAAAAGAAGATGTCCGCAGAGCGTTTAACAAACATGGTCCAGCGGGATGGAGAAAACGTATCCAACCATATTGAGGTGAGGGTATGAAGGGATGGAGGCTCTTCGATGGGAAAACAGTCTGCCCGCCGATCTGTTTTTGTACGCATGGAATGAGGTACTGTCTTGTTCACACTTACCATCGCATGTGGGCCTCCCCGTATCCATTATGGTATCCTTTTATAGATTTCCCATGACTTGGATTCCATCGAAACAACGGAATTGAAAAGGAAAATTATTTGTCGATTACTTTATTTTACTGTAGCTACAGATAAAAAATAAAAAAAATTCAGAATCTTTCACCTGCTATTTTGAGATTTTTGAAGCGGTTCCCCTTTTCATATGACTGAATGAGGATGGTCTTATAAGGAGTGGGCGGGGAGGATTCTTTGTTTTCATTGGCGGTCCGGCTTTATTGCCTCTATATCAAGAGAGATTACGAAATTCACTTTGTTGATGGTTATATCAAAAGGACACGTTCCATGGCATTTAAAACCATTGGGTCGTGTCCTTTTTCGAAATAACAATCCCGCCGTGGGATTCGATCCTATTGAAAAGAATGGCGGCAGAGCCGCCCTTTCTAGGGGTCATAGGCGGAGGCCTTTTACATCCTTGATGCGGGAGAGGATGACATGGCTGTTGATCTGTCGAATGCCGGGAAGACAGTCAAGCTCCTCCTGAATAAAGGTTTCCAAGGCCTCTTGGGAAGGGGCAACCGCATGGACGTGTAGGCTGCTGTTGCCGGTCATGCGGTAAATTTGCGTCACGGTATCGCTTTGATAAAGCCGGTTGACCACTTCCGGAAGGTGCGATGGCTCTGTTTCAATCTCAAAATAGCAAGAAACTGCACCGTTGATTTTTTGCGGGTTAATAATCGTAGTGTATTCTTCGATCACGCCACGCTTTTCAAGCGCTTCTATGCGCGTTCTCACAGCCACACGGGAAAGACCCACTTTTTCGCCAAGTTCAGAATAGGAGTAACGTGCATTTTGAATGAGCAAAGCCAGTATCTTTTGGTCCAAGAGATCTAAACCGTCGAGAAACATATCATTCATCCCTTTGCTATGTGATTAAAGAGATTATAACACACTTTTTTTGCACATCAAATAGAAAGTGTTCATTGACGAATAGAAATTATTTTGTTAATATATATTACAAAAAGATGTGTTTATATTTCGTAACGTAACAGGGGAGAGAAACATGCAGCGGGATTTGACAACGGGAAACATCACGGGAAACCTATTAAAGTTTGCATTTCCACTGATGGTCGGCAACCTTTTACAGCAGTTTTACAATGTGGCGGACACATGGATTGTCGGACAATTCCTGGGAGCGGACGCATTAGCTGCTGTTGGGTCTTCCTATACTTTGATGGTTTTTCTCACTTCCATCCTATTGGGACTTTGTATGGGAAGTGGCGCAGCTTTTTCCATCCAATATGGGAAAAAAGATTTTGAACACTTAAAATGCAGTATGTTTTTATCCTTTGGACTAATCGCGGGGATTACGTTGATTTTAAATATCGCTGTATTTTGGGGATTGGACGGGATTGTTTGGATTCTTCAGGTTCCTCGGGAAATCACGGGCCTGATGAAAGAGTACCTGTGGGTGATCTTCTGGGGGATTGCGGCAACCTTTCTCTACAATTATTTTGCGAACCTTCTTCGTGCAGTTGGAAACTCCGTAGTGCCGTTGGTCTTTTTGGGAATTTCAGCGATTTTGAATATTGTCCTGGATTTGGCATTTGTCCTGTTTTTCCACTGGGGTGTACGTGGGGCAGCCATTGCCACCGTTTTTTCCCAATTTGTCTCAGGAATAGGGATTTTGATTTATACATGGAAACGTTTTCCGAGTCTGCGGATTGCAAGACGGCACATGCGGTGGGATGCTGGGATTCTAAAGGAAATTACCAGCCTTTCTCTGCTGACCTGTATCCAACAATCCATCATGAATTTTGGAATCCTGATGGTTCAGGGATTGATTAACCGTTTTGGAACAGTGGTGATGGCTGCATTTGCAGCAGCAGTCAAAATTGACTCCTTTGCGTATATGCCGGTCCAAGATTTTGGCAACGCATTTTCTACCTTTGTTGCACAAAATTATGGTGCAAACCAACAGGAACGTATCCGCAAGGGAATCAAGAGCGCGGTGTTTTCTGCCTTTGCTTTTTGCGTACTTGTAAGTACATTGGTATGTGTTTTTGCCCGCCCGTTGATGGAGTTGTTTATCCATCCATCGGAGACAGAGATCATCCGGGTGGGTGTTGAATACCTGCGTATTGAGGCCTCTTTTTATTTTGGCATCGGTTTGCTCTTCCTACTGTATGGATTTTATCGTGCCATGAATCGGCCGGGGATGTCGGTCATCCTGACCGTGATTTCGCTTGGGACGAGGGTGGCACTGGCATATTGGTTGTCCAGTATTCCGTGGATCGGCGTGACAGGGATTTGGATTTCTGTGCCTATCGGCTGGCTGTTGGCGGATCTCGTAGGAATTGCGGTTTATCGAAAGATGCGCAATCTGCCGCTGAGAACCCCACAATGTCTGTAAGAAGAAGCGAACCAGTGCGGCCGTCCCATCCCATGGAATCGCATCAAAACGATGTTTTCTTGTTGCCTGACTGAATGGAAGAAAACGTTGTTTTTATTCCGGTAGGCCTCAAAGAATCGTAAACGCTTTGTTATGGCATGAGGTTATTTTTGAGGGGTTCATATGGAATCCGCTGCGTTGTGCAGACCGATACGCAAAAAGAGACAAATCAAAAGCGAAATGACCAGGAGAATTAAAACGGGAATGAATTGTCATAGAGGATAGATCCTGAGAGATTTAAAAAGCCGCCTGCTAAATTTGCAGGCGGCTTTTTAATAGATGGATGAAGGGAGAATCCTGTTCAAAAACGACGGCAATGGGGATGCCCGATCAGCGCTCTTTGCCGAGGAAAAACAGTGCAATTGTTCCCGGACCAGAATGTGCACCGATGACAGGGCCGACATAGTTGATTGTGATAGGTTTTTGGACACCTAAGCGGCTTTGAACCTCGTTCGCCACAAACTGAGCGTCTTCCAAAGAATCGCCATGGCTGATAAAGACGGTCTGTTCCTCTGGCTGAATTGCCAGTTGTTCCATGCGATCGACGAGTGCACGCAAAGAAGCCTTCCTTCCGCGCGCTTTACTGATGTTTATGAGATGGCCGGCGTTATCCATATGCATCACAGGCTTGATACTCAGCATGGTGCCGACCAATGCGGTAGCGGCGGATACCCGGCCGCCTCGCTTTAGAAATTGCAAGTCTTCTACGGTGAACCAATGACAGAGATGATATTTTTCCTTTTCTACCCAATCGCGCACCTCTTCAATGGGTTTTCCTTTGGAGCGCTCCTGCGCTGCCAGATAGATCAATAGTCCCTGGCCCAGCGAGGCACAAAGCGAATCCACTGCGTAGATCTTACGTTCCGGATACTTTTGCGCCAGTTCTTCTACGGCTAGTGCAGCAGCGTTATAAGTGTTACTGAGGCCGGAAGAGAAGGCGATACAAAGGACATCTCTTCCCTGCTTGAGGAGTGGCTCCATTGCGGAAACAAAGGCATCCACATTGACCGCGGAGGTGGTACAGGGCTGCCCAACACGTAGTGCCTCATAGAAATCATGCAGCAAAATTTCTCGTTCATCCAGATAGTTGTAATATTCTCTTCCATTCATCACAAAAGCGAGGGGAAGAACCGTGAGATCGATCTCTCGAGCGAGCGACTCGGGAAGATCGCAGGAAGAATCGGTTACAATGGCAAATGTGTTCATTGAAGAGCCTCCTTATGTGGGTTGGCAATCGTCTTTTTTAGTTTACCATAGAAAATAAAATATAAAAATATTCTTAAGAAATAAAAAGAGATTTTGTATTAAATATGACATATAATAATATTTAAAACTATATGAGATCCATTTAGATGAAAATATGAGACGTAACAAGCAGGACAAATCCGTGAAAAGATTTGTCCTGCTTGTTTGTTCGAACTATTTTTCGATTAATTTGCTTCTTCAGGCAAAATCAAAGGAGACTTTCCAGGATATATGAAAGGAGGTTTGCCTTGGAACATAAAACGAAAACCCGACGGAATCGGACCCGACGGGTCAAAAAAGGTTATGAAACATTGGCGTTTGGTGGAATAGAAGACGCCGTGCGGCTCCTTTTCTCGGAAGACCCCAAACCCGAAGATCTGGAAGGGCTCGACCTCTACAATGTGGCGGAAATCCGCAGGCCGAGAGGCGGCGGAATGGAGATCAAGTTTTTCGACCGTATCAAAGCATTGGAGTGCCTGGAGCGCTTGGAAGCAGAAACAGGACAACCAAGCCTATTTGAAGCGTTAGAAGCCGGTGCGCGGGCGCTCAAAAAGGAGGAATCCGATGAAACTTGAGCCATTTTCGCCAAAACAGTTGCATGCAATGTGCTGGTGGTACCCTGGAAGCCCGGATGCGGGACGGGATGCCATCATTTGCGATGGAGCAGTGCGCAGCGGAAAGACCCTCTGTTTGGGAATCGGCTTTGCGGCTTGGGCGAGCCGGTCTTTTCATGGACAGGCCTTTGCCTTTTGCGGCAGAACCATCCGCTCTCTCAAGAGGAATCTGCTTGCTACACTATTGCCCGCTTTACAACAGGCCGGTTTTGGCTGTTCAGTCTGCCGAAGCGAAAATTGGATGGAACTCTCCTATGCCGGTCATAAGAACCGATTTTACTTTTTTGGTGGAAAGGATGAGAGCTCTGCGGCGTTGATCCAAGGAATGACACTTGCTGGAGTCCTATTGGATGAAGTGGCATTGATGCCGCGCTCCTTTGTAGAACAGGCGTTGGCCCGCTGCTCAACGAAAGGCTCGAAGTTTTGGTTTAACTGCAACCCGGAGAATCCGCAGCATTGGTTCTATTTGGAATGGATTCTCAAGGCGAAACAGAAGAACGCCCTGTATCTGCACTTCACCATGTCGGATAATCCGGCACTTCAACCGGAGATCATCGCACGGTATGAACAGCTCTACTCTGGAGCGTTTTATGAACGGTTTATCCAAGGACGATGGGTGGCGGCACAAGGACTGGTGTATCCATTTTTGACCAGAGCAATGCTCTGTGATGTACCGGCAGAATTAGAAGAATTCCGGGTTTCCTGCGACTATGGGACTGTAAATCCAGCCTCTTTTGGATTATGGGGGAGATCCCACGGCGTGTGGTATCGCATTGACGAGTATTATTACGATTCTCGCCGGGAAGGTTTACAGCGCACAGATGAAGAGCATTACATAGCGCTCACAAAACTATGTGGGGAACGGCGAATTGAAAGCGTGGTGGTTGATCCTTCAGCAGCCAGTTTTATGGAAACCGTTCGAAGGCACGGAAAGTACCGGATCATTCCCGCAGAAAATGAGGTCTTGGATGGAATACGGCGCGTCAGTGTGGCGCTCAAACAGGGGGACATCAAAATTTGTATGAATTGTGCGGACACCATTCGAGAGTTCGGACTCTATCGTTGGGCGGATACGGTGGGTAAGGATATACCACTCAAGGAAAACGACCATGCGATGGACGATATCCGCTATTTTGTGTCATCTCTATGTCGAGATACGGACGATTTTTGCGCCGTCAGTGTAGAGCGCCGGGAGGAGTAAAAGCCATGAAGTGGAGAAAAAAAGGCGAAAAACAGGCCAAAAAACCGGAAGTCCTGGCGGTACAGACAGCGTGGGAGGAACCTTTTGCCCACTTTGCCAGCTGTGCACCAGCAGGGACGGGAGAACGGCGGTTATACGCGGCGTTGCGGGAAAATATTCCCATCATAGATGCGGCAATCGACAAGATTCTCCGTTTAGTTGGAAGTTTTGAAATCCTTTGTAATGATAAAAACAATTCGTATCAAATCAATCAGTTTCTACAAAATGTAAAAGTAAATGCATTGGAATGTGGAATTCAAAGTTTTTTAAACAGTTACCTTTCCCAATTGTTGACCTTTGGAAATGCAATCGGAGAGATTGTATTGACCACTTCCGGGGAGATTGGCGCGCTTTATAACGCATCTTTGGATGATGTGGAACTGAGGGAGTGTGCGCCACTGTCCCTGACCGTTTGCCGCCGGGAGGCGGGTCAAAGCGTACCGGTGCGGTATCCAGAGCTGGTCGTTGCCTCCGCCTTAAATCCCCCGCCCGGCTGTGCCAAAGGCGTTTCCTTGCTGCATGGGCTGCCATTTGTGAGTGGCGTCCTGATGCAGATTTACCGGACCATTGGAACCAATTGGGAACGATTGGGGGATGTGCGCTTTGCAGTAACCTATAAGCCGTCGAATGACGCGACGGACCGCGCGTTTGCCAAGGACCGGGCAAAACAAATTGCACAGGAATGGAGTCGCGCCATGCGCAAAGATTGTGTGAGTGACTTTGTTGCGGTGGGAGATGTAACGATTAAAGCCATCGGTGCGGACAACCAAATTTTGGATAGCAATGTTCCGGTGCGCCAAATGTTGGAGGAAATTGTGGCCAAGATGGGAATCCCGCCGTTTTTACTGGGATTATCGTGGTCCTCTACGGAGAGAATGTCCAGTCAACAGGCCGACATTCTCACCAGTGAGTTGGAGGCCTACCGACGGTTACTGAATCCGGTGATTGAGAAGATCTGTGCGCTTTGGATGCGGCTACATGGGTTGGAACCCAAGTTTACCATTGAATGGGATACGATTACCTTGCAGGATGCGGTGGATTTGGCGGACGCCCGCCTGATGAATGCCCAGGCGGCTCAGATCGAAGAAACCTGCAAACAGAAGGAGGCTGTCTAATGAAGGGAGCTGGTTATATTCTGCGAAAAAAGGCATCATTGACGACCGAAGAGTTGGAACAGATCAACCAATACACGCGGCGCCCTTTCCAGGAAGGGGAACTCTACACGTTTTCAGTTGTCCTATGTGACAATGAGGTTGATCGGGATGGAGAACGCTTCACCATTGAGGCGTTGCATCGGCTGGGAGAGCTCTTTTTGGGAAAGACCGGAATTTTTGACCACAATCCACAGGTACAAAACCAGGCCGCACGCATCTATGCCTGCCAAGTGGAGCAATTGCCCGGACGTGTTACCAAAACAGGGGAGGCGTACCATCGTCTGGTTGCACGCGCATATTTACCGCGCTCTCAAAAAAATGAGACATTCATTCTGGAACTGGACAGCGGGATTAAAAAAGAAGTCAGTGTCGGCTGTTCCGTTGCGAAGAGAAGCTGTTCTATCTGTGGGGCAGATCGCCGGACGGGCGGCTGCGACCATGTAAAAGGACGTACCTACCATGGTGTACTGTGCTGCACGGTTTTGGAAGAACCGACCGACGCCTATGAGTGGTCGTTTGTAGCGGTTCCTGCTCAGCGGGAAGCAGGGGTTATCAAAAATTTTTCAGAGAAGGAGGATTGGAATATGGAGGAAGTCTGGAAAAGTCTTTCAGGCGAGGGGGAACTATTGCTGAACCCGGAAGAACGCCGGCAGCTTGCCAAAGAGTTTGCCGATTTGCGGGAACAAGCGGCGTGTGGCCGGCAGTACCGCAAGGAGCTTGAAAAAAGCTTGGTGCGGTTGTGCGGGATTGTATCGCCAGAAGTTCCGATGGAGGTGATGGAACGCACAGCACGGACGATGGGTTTGGAGGACCTGCGGGAATTTGAGAAGGCGTTTCACAAGCGCGCCGAACAGGTGCTCCCATTAACGCCACAACTGGCTCCCATGGAAAAGCGTGATGTGGAGGAATACCGCGACTTTGAGATTTAAGGAGGAATTTGTATGGATATTTCTTTGAATGGATTTTGGGAAAATGTGGCAACGTTTGCCGTTTCCGGCGAAGTAAAATCTGGGATGCCGGTGAAAATCAGCGCCAATGGCACGGTGGCACCATGTGCGGCCAAGGACAAATTCTGCGGCCTGGTACTGTCTGTGCACAACGGCTATGCAGCAGTACAGATGACGGGATACATAAAGGTTTCCTATGCCGGTACAAAACCCACGGTGGGATACCAGACGGTCAACGCGGATGGGACAGGAAAGGTACAGGTAGAAACCACTGGGCGCCTGCTGTTAATTACAGATGTGGATGAGCCGGAAGGAACCTGCGGCTTGGTACTGGCGTAAGCCGGAGAAAAGGAGGATTGTATTGATGGCTTTTTATGAAACGCTGAAATTGGAAAAGGGTATGTACAGCGCTCCGGGAAAGAGTTTCACACAGACTCTAGAGGAACTGGACTCCTCGGAAAATTATCGTGGGACGCCTTTAGAAGGGTTGGATGCCTATCAGAGACAGCTAAAGCGCTTCCAGATCCACGTTAGCGGGCCCGGCTCTGATCCGGTAGAGAAATTTTTTCAGACGAGTGACTCTGCGGCGCTTTTCCCGGAATATGTCACCCGCGCAGTACGTCAGGGGATGGAACAGGCAGACGTATTGCCAAATGTGGTGGCTACTGTGACAAATATCACCGGCATGGACTACCGAACCTTGACCTCCGAGCCATCGGATGAGGATAAAGCCTTGAAGCCGGTGGCGGAAGGAGCGGCGATTCCACAAACGACGGTTACGACGAAGGACCATTTGGTGCATCTCCATAAGCGGGGAAGATTGTTGGTGGCGTCCTATGAGGCACTCCGGTTTCAAAAGTTGGATCTGTTTACCGTAACGCTTCGGCAGATTGGGGCTTATATTGCGCGGGCGCAACTGAACGACGCCATCGATGTGTTGGTGAATGGCGATGAAGACAGCGGTGCTGCAACAAATATTGGAACGGCGGGGGATGAAGTGGACTATACGGGGCTGGTATCCCTCTGGGGTGGCCTGGCACCGTATCAACTCAACACCATGATGGCCTCCACTGCGACCATGCAACAGATTTTGGCCCTCAGCGAAATGTGCGATGCACAGGCCGGATTGAACTTTCAAGGAACGGGTAAGATGGTCACGCCGTTGGGGGCGACGCTTCTACATGTACCATCTTTGACAGCAAAAGGCGTGATTGGTCTGGACAAGACCTGCGCACTGGAAATGGTCCAAGCAGGCGGTGTGACAACCGATTATGACAAGCTGATCGACCGCCAGTTGGAGCGTGCGGCGATCAGTACGATCGCAGGGTTCGCCAAAATTTTCGATGGAGCGGTGAAAACGCTCTGCTACCAGGAACAGGAATGATGGAGACACAGGCAATTTTGGAGCAATTCGCCATGTTGACAGGGCTTGACGAACGGCAGGCCGGGCAGTACCGCCCTCTGTGTGAAAATGCTAGGGCACAGGTGTTGGGCATTGCAAAGCCAAACGTCGGAATGACAGGTGATATGGCGCTGTGCAGCGCTGCTGCGGCATTGGCTTTCTACCGTTGGGTACTATTGCGGGCTGCGGCAGGGGCAGAGAATGCCTTCACAGTCGGAGATGTTCGAGTGGACAAGAGCGCAATGGATGTGGAGACAGCTCGGAAACTCTGGAGGGAATCGGAGGCCGCTGCGGCGCCATATCTATGCGACACAGCATTTCTGTTCCAGCAGGTATAGGGGGCCTGAACGATGACTAGAAAAAAATTGGTACAATACCTGCTAACAACATATGGACAGAAGGTCACCGTGGGTGGACAGGAGGCCTGGGCAGTCATCCGTCCCCTGCGGAAACAGAGCGGCGAGGCGCCACAGTGTTATCTTTACACGGGAACACTGGATCGGAAACTCCTAATAGGCGATCTTATCCAAACGGACACGGAAGTCTTCCGGGCGACTCGCACAGGGTTGGAATCCTTTGCAGGCGAAAGCCTCTATGTATGGGCTGTGTTATGCAGGGAAAAGGAAACGGCGTTTTGTACGGAGGTGGATGTATGAATCCGGAGGAAAACCACGAACTGTTGGACAAACTATCCGAACAATTGGAACGTGACGTGCGGCGTTATCCCCAGGAATTTAAGGAGGGCCAGTCATGAGTCTGGAAGGGCGGGCGATGCGTTTTGGCGAATTCGTATGGGATAGGAATCCAGAGACACTACAGGTTACATACGAACGGAACGTCAAGCGTTTGACCCTTCCACATGTGGGCGAGGCTCTGCAGGACATTGGCTGCCAAAGACGCACTGTCAGTGGCAAGGGAAGCTTCCTGGGAAAGGGGGCCGCCGCCACCTTTGAGCGGCTGGCGGCAGTATTTCGTGAGGGGGCAAGCCAGGTTCTGTGTATACCGGAAGTGGCGCCATTCCGGGCCGTTTTTGTGTCCCTGCAAATGCTTGGTGAAGCGCGTCCCAATGCGGTTGTATACCGGTTCCTCTTCTTGGAGGACGAAGAGGCGGTAGAGGATGATGGGATTTTAAGGCCGGAAAGCTACCTTTGTGTCGAGGGGGACACCTTGTGGCATGTGGCCAACCGATTTTCAACCACAGTAGATCGATTGCGGCAATGCAATCCGCAAATACAATGGCCAAACCGCCTGCCGGAGGGGATGGAGGTACAGCTGCCATGAATTGTGTGGGATGGAAACCGGATGGCACACTCCTTCGCCTTCCCAGGCCGGTACGGTTACGGCTGCGCAGCGATGAAGATGCTCCCGCAGACAGTTTGGAAGCACGGTTTCCCGCGTGGGAAGACATTGGGAATCTCTGTGGCATCCAATGTACTAGTGAAAACGGCCGGGTCATTTTTGAGGGAATGGTGGATGAGCAGGTACTTTTGGAGAACCGTTCCGGGGCGACAGCGGAACTTTCTGCCAGAAGCCGCGCCGGATTGCTGCTCGATAATGAAGCACAGCCACAGATCTATTACATGCCATCTCTAAAACTGCTGTTTGAGCGTCATGCCGTCCCGTACGGCTTTACCGGGTATATTGGACGGGATGAGGTGTTTGGAGGCGCTTTCACTGTGGAAAAGGGAATGAGCGAATGGCAGGTATTGGCGGGATTCTGTAAGAACTTTTTAAAAACGGAGTTAGTCGTTCGGGGGACGGTTCTGGATGCTTCTGGCCAAAGCCCGCAGGAGGAAGTGGATTTTTTGGCTCATCGGGAGGCAATGGAATGGAAGGTAACCTGGAAAGATGTGAACCGGATTTCGGAGTTGCAGATGCGCACGGGAGATACAGCCCAATACGATGCAGTGTTGCGGGAATCGGAGGCGGTGGCTCGCGGCGTACAGCGCAAACGCTATTTAAACGGTTCGGATGCCGAGCACGCGCAAGAATTGTTGCAGAAAGCGCGTCGAAACGCATTTTCCATACAGGTTTGCTACCCGGGGGAGATGTGTCCCCCATTGGGCAGTCCGGCGCAGACGCCTTATGGGGAAAATCTCTACATTGCGGCATGGGATTATCAGCTCGACAGCAGCGGAGAACGTTGTTATATCACATTGCGGAGAAGGGAGGAGAACGGATGTGGCTTTCAGAAAAAATGGCCGGACGTACAAAGCCGGCTCCAACGGTTGAGGTGGCTCAAATGACGGGGAGTTCTACCGCACAGGGAAGTGGGGAATATCGGGATTTTGCTTTTGTAGCACCGTGGGGGATCGCCTATCAGCCGCCAGCTACCGCAAGGGCGGTACTGGTAAACAGCACGGAGGGCATGGTCTGCACAGGCGCTATGATGGAGGAGATTGATTTGGAACCGGGAGAGCTCTTGCTGTTCTCCCAAGGAGGGGCGAGAATCTACCTGAAAAATACCGGAGAGGTGGTCATCAACGGCCAAGTATTCGCTGCTGAGGGGGGAGAATGAATGGATACGGCCCTTGCAAATGGAGATTTTTTATTGGGACCTACGGGATTTCCAAGGAGGGTTTCCGGACAAGAGGAACTTTTGCAGCGTGCAACCATTCGTTTACGAGTCCCCCAGGGAGTGTTTGCCTATCAACCGGAGCTGGGAAGCCGAATACATACCCTGCGGCCGGATACCGTGGACAAGGAAGCCAACGCACTTGCCATGGCGCAGGAAGCCCTGCGGGAGATGCCGCAGGTGCAGGTGAAAGGGGTTTCATGCAGTAGTACTGTACCCATGGTGGTGCAGATACAACTCGTCTGGGAGGATGGCGGAGCGGAAGTCGAGGTGATCTGTGATGGAGACATATGAAGAGATCTTAAGCCGTATGCAGGAGAAGTTTGCAGAATTGGCAGGATACCCGGCGGATGAGGCATCCGACATCGGTATCCGCTTGCGAGTGTTAGCGGGGGAAATTTATTCTCTGACGGCTTCCATGAACTGGCTGGAACAACAACTTTTTGCTCAGACCGCACAGGGGGAATTGCTGGATCTGCGCGCGCAGGAGCGTGGAATCAAACGCCGTGCAGCACAGGCGGCCTCGGGAGTCTTGCTGTTTTCCCGTGCAAAACCGCTCTGGTATCGAGCCGTGATCGACAAAGGGACCGTGTGCGCAGTACCGGGGGAGGATGGAGAACGCTACGTAACCACAGAAGAGGCGATACTGGCGGTCGGCGACACATCGGTGACCGTTCCAGCAAAGGCGGAGAAACCGGGAAAACACGGAAATGCGGCGGTAGGCGCGGTCACAACATTGGTTACGGTTCCTCCTGGCATTGAACAGGTGACCAATACAAAAGCGTTTACAGGTGGAATGGATGAGGAGGGCGACGAGTCCCTGCGATCTCGCCTGACGCAAAGCTATACGGCCCTTTCCAATGGAACAAACGCGGCGTTCTATCGGGAGCAGGCCCTCAAGGATGAGGGAGTCTTTTCCGCAAATGTAATTCCGAAGGTAAAGGGTTTGGGGACCGTTGGCATTTATTTGGGGGCAAATGGGGCTCCGGCAGACAGCGATACGATTCAACGGGTACAGCAATCACTTCAAGCATTGCGGGAGATCAACGTGTTGGTCACGGTGGCCGCGGCGGAAGCAGTGGCCTGTCCGGTGACAGTAAACGTAGCGCCACGGGCAGGCTTTTCCTTTGAAATGGTCTCCAGTCAGGTGGAAAGCGCTGTACAAAAATATTTTGCAGGACTGGGCGTGGGCGAGCCTGTTCGCACAGCCGCGCTATATGCCGAGATATTTGCCACAGGTACTGTGGAGAATTGCGTTTTAACAGGAAGCGCGGCGGTTGACCGCCCGGTGAAGGCAAACCAACTGGCGGTCTTACAGAGCATTCAAGTTCAGGAGACAGATTCATGACGGCGCGGGACACGATGGCCTCCGCTCTGCGTTCTACAGGCCTGTATACTCTAAATGGGAAAACATTGGTAGACCAGGAACTGTTGGCCTACTGTGCGGCGCTGGATACTTTGTATGAACGGCTCGAGGTTTGTAAACAGGACAGTTTTATCGGTACGGCTAGCGAAACAGGACTCTTGCGTTGGGAAGCGCTCTTCGGGTTGAAAGCGCATGGGTCCTTAGAAGAGCGGCGGGAGGTATTGCTGCAATGTAGCGCGGTACAAAATACTTCGAACACCCGAAGCGCTTTCTTAGAGCTGTTCCAATCCATCGGGGTGGAAGCCACGATTCTAGAGGACCCAGTGGGACAAGAGCTCTGTTTTTCCTGCACTGGATTGAATGATCCGGAAGAACGAGCCGATGCGGTGGCCTATATCCAACGTTTTTTACCCGCACATTTGAAGGTGCTGTTGGATTTCCGGGAGCTTTCCTGGAATACTATTGACCGTGCGGCGCAGACCTTTGACGAATGGGATGCAAAAGGTTGTACATGGGATCAGTTGGATCTCATTGGGGAAGCGCTGTTTGAGATATAAGGAGGATTTATGCCGACGGAACAAAAGACAAGCCTTGGGTTAAATCGGTGGCAGGGAACAGATAAACCGGCGCGCAGTGATTTTGTTGCGGATAATGAGACGCTGGATACCCTACTGACAGAACATTTTGGAGATACACAGGCGCATTTGTCCGCAGAGGATCGCCTGTTGCTTGGAAATGGGACAGAAGTGGGAAGCTACAACGGAAATGGAGCGGCAAGCCGTAACATCACACTGCCGTTTGCGCCAAAAGCGGCACTGGTTTTTCAGATGGATACGCCGCCTACCGAGTATCGTTCAGGGTATTATCGGGTAAACTTTGCCTTTGTGACAGAAGAAGGAAGTTCACAGGGGGCTGCGCTGTCTGGGACAACACTGACCGTACAACAAGCGCAAGGATCGCCTGCAGCGAATAGCATGGCGAACAATCTGAATCAGGCAGGCGGCGGCTATGGATATTTTCTGTTTCGATAAGCGCTGATTTGACAAGCTTTTATCCAATATTGTAAGATAAGACAAGAAAGGGGGAGGTACCTTTGGAGCGGATTGAAAATGTCAAGCAGCCGGAACGCGCACTTTTGGCAGCGGTTGATACGGGGGAATACGATGTAGAGGCATCTTTGGCGGAATTGTATGAGTTGGTGCGCAGTGCTGGAGCGGAACCATGCGGGGCAATGACACAAAAAAGGCCCTCCCCCGACACGGCCACTTGCGTTGGTTCCGGGATGATGGAGGAGATCGCATCGTTTTGCAAAACGTACGAGATCGATCTGCTGGTGTTCGATTGCGAGCTATCTCCAACCCAGATACGGAATATTGAATCCATCAGCGGCGTGCGGACAATTGACCGTACTATGTTGATTCTCGATATTTTTGCTTCGCGGGCGAAAAGCAGCGAGGGAAAGCTGCAAGTGGAACTTGCACAGTTGAAATACATGCTACCACGCTTGGGAGGAAAAGGAACCACGCTTTCCCGATTGGGCGGCGGCATCGGTACGCGTGGCCCGGGCGAAACAAAGTTGGAGACGGACCGCCGCCATATCCGCAGGCGGATTTCCAAACTCAAGGAGCAGTTGGAAGAGGTAGAGAAACGCCGTGGGCAAATGCATCGCCGCCGTCAGAAAGATGGCGTAATCACGGTGGCGTTGGTTGGGTATACAAATGCAGGGAAAAGTACCTTGATGAATGCCTTAACGCAGGCAGGAGTATTAGCAAAGGATATGCTGTTTGCTACGCTTGATCCGACCGCCCGCGCGTTAAAGCTGCCCTGTGGAAAGACTGTCATGCTGATTGACACCGTTGGATTGGTTCGGAGGCTTCCTCATCACCTGATCGAGGCCTTCCATTCGACATTGGAACAGGCGGCCACAGCGGATATTATCCTCAACGTGTGTGATGCTTCCAGTAGTGAAGCGCAGATTCATTTGGAAGTAACGCGTTCTTTGTTGGCGGAACTGGGCTGCGGAGGAAGGCCAATCATCCCTGTTTTGAACAAGTGCGATTTGGTTCCGACGCTGCATGAGCTTCCGATGATCGGCAATGCTGTACGGATCAGCGCCAAGACAGGCCGAGGATTGGACGCTCTTTTGGAAAGCATTGAAGAGAATCTTCCAGTGAAAACCACAAGGGTGGAATTGTTGCTTCCTTTTGCACAGAGCGGGCTTGCGGCAAGGCTGCGGAAAGATGGGAGTGTGCTGGAGGAGGAGTATACAGAGAACGGATTAAAACTCACGGCACAGGTTGACCCAACGTTGCTCCACTTGGTTCAGGAATATGTTATTTTTCCTGAGGTATAATAAAAATCCCCTTTGCCAGCCTAGCATGCGGCAGACTGGCAAAGGGGATTGGTAAAAGGGTATTGCTTAAGAGAGGGTCCAGCGTATATTGGCAAGCGCCACATAAAAGTCGAATAAAACGCCCTGCATCCGGCTGCTAGCTGCGATGCAGGGCGTTTATTGTTATAGGAGGTGACGCTTTTATAGGGGATTATGCTTTGACCAAGACCTTCTCGATGCTGCCTACAAACATTTCATGATAATCTTTTTCTGGATAACACGTTGCATCGATGGTTGCATCGATAAAGCCGGCTGGGTCGATTGGCTGCTTATGAAGCTTCCTGCAGATCAAAACCATCTTCGCCTCTGCAAAATAGGGGGCGGCTTCATCGAATAGCGGGGTCAGGCCGGTCTCCTTACATTTGTCGTAGTCACGGCCGGAATGGCTGCCGCAGAAGGACAGCGCTTTACGATAGGATTCATCAAAGAAACAAAGAGAGTAATAGTCTTCTTTCTCAATGAATTCCAAGGTGTAACGCTGTGGACGTACGAAGATAAAGGACACATAGTGCTTCCAAAGTTCCCCCAAGCCTCCCCAACTGGCGGTCATGGTGTTGCATTTCTGCTCGTTGCCTGCGGTAATCAGCATCCATTCTTTATCAATCAAGGTAAAAGGATTGAACTGTAGGTCCTGAATTTCTACTTGTTTGAAACCGTTCATTGTAAACGCCTCCACATCATTTTCAAATTATCCTTATTATACCATAACATGCAAGAGGCAGGCGGCGAATTGTGGAAGGAAATGCCCTTTCCAGAGGAAAGCCGAGTGGTTCGTACAATTGCTTTTCGGGAAAATAGTGCTATAATAGGCCAGAAAGGAAGTGTTTGAGGATGAAACGATGGATCGCTGCCGCCCTATTGCTGTGTATTTTGTGTACAGGATGCGGACTTGTGCCGCTTACCGGCGGATTTTCGGATCTGCCTCGGGGCTTTTCCGGCTCGTATGCCGGTTTGTATCAGAGTGGCGATGCCGGAAAAGGCGTGTATGATGACGACGAAAAGATTGCAGATGAGTCGGAAAATCTCTACGCTGAGGAGTTCATGGTACAAAATTGTTCCGATTCCAAGAAAAGTGCGGTGGAGATTCGTTTTGCAAAGTTCCATGGAAAACAACAATGTTTTGTTGTGAATACAGAAGATGAAGAATTGTGCCGCATCACCTATGAATTAAAGTTACAAAAAGGGCGCATGAAACTCGTTTTCGTGTCGGAGGAGGGTTCTGTATTTCCATTGGCTGAAGTGGATGCAGAAGACGCACGGGACGAAGTGGGTTGGACACTTCCCAAAGGAAGAAATCGCCTTCTATTGGTTTGCGACGGTGCGGAAGCAGGAGAAGTGCGATGGGCTGTGGATAGACCCGATTGTTTTAACGAAGGGACGGATGAACTGGAACCCGTTCCAGAGATTACAGAGGGGCCTTCGGCTTTCTCTATTTCTGTATAGGAAGATAAATTGGAATCCGGCGACGACCTTGTGCACTTTCACAAGAGAATGAAAGCTTGGTAATTGGAATTTATGAAATACAGATAACGTGAATATTTATACATTAAACGCTTGATTTTTTGCATAAACGGTGTATAATAAAACACAACGAAGAAATGGGGGCTATGAAAATGGCAAAGCAAGCGATAGATAATACCAATATTAAAAAGGTCGTTCTGGCGTATTCCGGCGGCTTGGATACTTCGATCATCATCCCGTGGTTGAAGGAAAACTACAATAACTGCGAGGTAATTGCTGTTTCTGCCGACGTGGGCCAGGGCAGTGAGTTGGAAGGATTGGAGGAAAAAGCCAAGAAGACCGGGGCTTCCAAGTTGTATATTGCAGACTTGAAAAAACAGTTTGTCGAAGACTATATCTTCCCGACAGTCAAGGCGGGAGCGGTGTATGAAAATAAATACCTTCTGGGGACTTCCTTTGCGCGTCCCATCATTGCCAAACGCCTTGTGGAGATTGCACAGGCAGAGGGCGCAGATGCCATTTGCCATGGCTGTACGGGCAAAGGCAATGACCAGGTGCGTTTTGAACTGGCGATTAAGGCATTTGCGCCGGAGATGAAGATCATTGCGCCGTGGAGAATTTGGGATTTGAAGTCCCGCGAGGATGAGATCGAATATGCGGAAGCGCATAATATCCCGCTGAAGATCACCCGTGAGACCAATTATTCGAAGGATAAAAATCTGTGGCATCTTTCCCATGAGGGCCTCGATCTCGAGGACCCGGCAAATGAGCCGCAGTACAATAAGGAAGGGTTCTTGGAGCTGGGGGTTTCCCCGGAACAAGCGCCCGACAAGCCGACGTACATCACTCTGACCTTTGAAAAGGGTATCCCGGTCGCACTCGATGGCCAGAAGCTCTGTGCGGTTGACCTTGTTGCAAAGCTCAATGAGGTAGGCGGTGCGAACGGCATCGGCATCGCAGACATCGTAGAAAACCGTCTTGTGGGCATGAAGTCCCGCGGTGTGTATGAAACCCCCGGCGGAGCAATCCTGTATCATGCGCACAATAAGTTGGAAGAAATCTGCCTGGATAAGGCGACCTATCATTACAAGCAGAGCGTCGCCAATAAGTTTGCAGAGCTGGTGTATGATGGCGAGTGGTTCACCCCATTGCGGGAAGCGCTCTCCGCTTTTGTAGACAGCACCCAGCAAACCGTGACTGGTGAAGTAAAGCTCAAGCTCTACAAGGGCAACATTATCGACGCAGGCGTAACCTCTCCGTACAGCCTGTACAATTCGGATATGGCAACCTTTGATGAGGACGAGGTTTACGATCAGGCCGATTCCGCAGGATTCATCAATTTGTTCGGGCTGCCGATCAAAGTGCGCGCCATGGCGAAGAAAAACTGGCCTGTGGAAAAATAAGCGGCGGATTTTAGCGATTCGTCGCGTGGAATTCAGAAGAGAGCGCCAGAATTTCTGCCAGAAAATGGGACAGAAATTCTGGCCTCCTACATTTGATGCGGATTTCGATGTGTTCCGTTTCAAAGCGCCAGAGGGCGGCGGTTGACATGGCCGGTTTTGGCGGGGGAGCGGCTGTTCTGTCGGGATCGGGCGTGCTATAATAGAATATACTGTGGCGCGATGCGCCCATCAATCAGTTGGGAGTGCAGAATATGAAACTTTGGACAGGACGGTTCCACAAGGAACTCGATAAAAAAACAAACGACTTTAACTCTTCCATTCGGTTTGACAGCCGTATGGCAAAGGAAGACATCGAAGGAAGCATTGCCCATGCAACCATGTTGGGGGCGTGCGGCGTCATTGACCAAAAGGAATCGGAGCGGATTTGTGCGGGCCTTGAGGGGATCTTGGCGGATCTGGAATCTGGAACGTTGGAGATCGATCCGGAGGCAGAGGACATCCACACCTTTGTAGAAGCGGAACTGACGGCGCGGTTGGGAGACGCCGGGAAGCGGCTGCACACTGCCCGCAGCCGGAACGACCAGGTGGCGCTGGACGACCGGCTCTATTTGCGCAAACAGTGTGGGGTGCTCTATGCACAGATGAAGGAATTGATCGAAGTATTGTGTAATAAGGCATTGCAATATAAAGGGGCAGTGATGCCAGGGTATACCCATTTGCAGCGTGCACAGCCCATCACCTTTGGGCATCATCTGATGGCATACGTGGAGATGTTCCAGCGCGACCTGGGGCGGCTTAAGGATGCAGTCCAGCGGATGAACATCTGTCCTCTCGGCTCGGGCGCGTTGGCTGGCACCACTTATCCGCTCAATCGTGCGATGAGTGCGCGTCTGCTCGGATTCGACGGCTATTCTCACAACAGTCTCGACGGCGTGTCTGACCGCGATTTCTGCATGGAGATTGCGGCGGCCATCGCCATTGCAATGGTACACCTCTCCCGCTTTTCGGAGGAGATTATTCTGTGGTGTTCTTGGGAATTTAAGTTTATTGAGCTGGATGACGCTTTTTCCACTGGGTCCAGCATCATGCCTCAGAAAAAGAATCCGGATATTGCGGAGTTGGTCCGCGGGAAGGCGGGGCGCGCCATCGGCGATCTGACCACGCTGTTGAGCATGATGAAGAGTTTGCCTTTGGCATACAATAAGGATATGCAGGAGGATAAGGAGGCTGTATTTGATGCAGTCGATACCCTGCATATGTGCCTGACGGCTTTTGTACCGATGGTGGATACAATGAAGGTGCTTCCCGAAAATATGCGCAAGGCAGCGGCGAAAGGATTTATCAACGCAACCGATTGCGCGGACTATTTGGTGGGCAAGGGACTGCCGTTCCGCGATGCCTACAAGGCGACCGGTGCGATTGTGGCGCACTGTATCGATTGCGACTTGACCTTGGAGACCCTGCCCTTGGAGGACTACCAGCAGTTCCACGAACGATTTGGAGAGGATGTTTACCAGGCGATCTCCCTGGACACCTGTGTGAATGGCCGTAAAGTGCCGGGTGGGCCGGCGCCGGAAAATGTGGAAAGAGAGGCCCAGAGGGTGTTAGCCCTGATGCAGAAGGCGGTATGGCCCTATGATGGAGGGGGCGAAACAGTGTGAGCAAAGTGGAGAAAGCGGCCAAGCGCTTACAGCCGGTCGAACCGAAAAAGGGTTATTTCTGGATGATCGTCTGCATTTTCTTGGGGTTTGTTGTGGGCGCATACATACAGCAATATGTGATGGGGCCGGTGGGAGGCCTCTGTGTGGGTGTGATCATAGACGAAGCGGTTTATAAGATCCGCATGGCCCGATTTGTAAAAAAAGGCGGCGTTCCTTCAAAACCAAAGGAGGATGCCGGTACCGGTAAAGAAAAAAAGTAAGGTTCATTTTGGACATTCAATAGAAGGTGACAACAATGAGGATCAAAGCAGGCGTTGTGGGGGCAACCGGCTATGCCGGTGCGGAACTGGTCCGGCTATTGACCGGGCACCCGCAGGCAGAGCTGGCGGCGATTAGCTCTGTGAGTTTTACGGGGCAGGCGCTCAGTGAAATTTATCCGGCGTATTACCATATTTGCGATCAGGTATGTGGTACGCAGGAGGAAGTCGTAGAGAAGAGCGATGTGGTCTTTGCCGCGCTTCCGCACGGACTTTCTCAGGAATTGGCAAAAGTATGTTATGATTCGGGAAAGGTCTTTATCGATCTGGGGGCGGATTTTCGCCTGGAAAACGAAAAGGACTATAAAGAGTGGTATGGGGGGGATTATCTCTACCCGGAATTGTACGAACAGGCAGTGTATGCACTGCCAGAACTCTTTCGCGACCAAATCCGAGGGAAAAAGATTATCGCAAATCCCGGTTGTTATACGACGGCGGTTCCGTTGGCGTTGGCGCCGGCTCTGCGCAAAGGGTACATTTCTACGGAGGGAATCCTTGCGGATTGTAAATCCGGCGTTACGGGCGCCGGGCGTAAGTTGACCCAGAATACGCATTATCCAGAGCTGAACGAGGGCTTCTCCGCTTATAAGGTGGCGGCACACCGGCATACGCCGGAGATGGAGCAGAGCCTATCCCATGTGGCGGGCGGGACGCCGGTCAAGCTGACGTTTGTGCCGCACTTGCTCCCCGTCAACCGTGGAATCCTGGCCACCTGTTATGCAAAGCTTCAAACGGAGAGTTCTTTAAAAGAGATCCGGGAGGCGTACGAGGAACAATACAGCGGGGAAACATTTATCCGTTTGTTGCCCGAGGGGCGTGTGGCAGATATTAAAAATGTGCGCTATTCCAATTACTGCGACATCTCCCTGCACTTGGATCAGCGTACCAACACCTTTATTGCCATTTCAGCCATCGATAATATGGTGAAGGGCGCTGCGGGACAGGCTATCCAGAATATGAATCTGGCGTTTGGACTGGATGAAACCAGCGGCCTGATGCTGATACCGCCGGCATTTTAAGGGCGGCAATCCATTTTTAGGAGCGAATGAATCATGCAAGCGATTTCCATTGAAGGCGGTGTGACCGCCGCACAGGGGTTCCTGGCATCCGGCATGTACTGTGGAATCCGTAAAAATAAAAGTAAGCCCGATCTGGCGTTGATCTATTCCAAGGTTCCATGTGCTGCTGCTGCAGTATACACGCAGAATCTGGTCAAAGGGGCGCCGATTCAAGTGACGCGCCGCAACATTGCGGACGGCATCGCCCAGGCGGTGATCTGCAACTCCGGAAACGCCAATACCTGCAATGCGGACGGCGAGCAGAAGGCGCAGATGATGTGTGAGGCTGCTGCAAAGGTGTTGCATTTACAGCCCGAGGATGTGGTGGTCGCATCCACGGGCGTGATCGGCCAAGTGCTGCCGATCGAACCGATCTTGGAAGCCGCGCCAAAGCTGGCAGAAATGCTCTCGGAGGATGGCTCCGCAGCAGCGGCCAAGGCAATTATGACGACGGATACGGTGGTCAAAGAGGTGGCGGCAGAGGTTGTCATCCATGGTAAGAAAATCCGTATGGGCGGGATTGCGAAAGGGTCCGGTATGATTCATCCCAATATGGCGACCATGCTGTGCTTCCTGACGACGGACGCAAACATCGCTCCGGCCGTTTTGGATCAGGCACTGCGTTTGGCGGTGAAGGATAGTTTCAACATGGTCAGTATTGATGGGGATACCTCGACCAATGACATGACAGCGATTTTGGCCAATGGCCTGGCGGGGAACGACCCGATTGAAGAGGATACGGAAGCGTTTGCAGTCTTTACAGAGACATTGCGCGAGATGTGCGTCCGTTTAGCGCGCATGGTGGCAAAGGACGGCGAAGGCGCAACGAAGCTCCTGGTCTGCAATGTGACTGGCGCCGCTTCGGATGCAGATGCACGTACAGTGGCCAAGGGCGTGATCTGTTCCAGTCTGTTGAAGGCGGCCATGTTTGGTGCGGATGCCAATTGGGGGCGTGTTCTCTGCGCTATCGGCTATTCCGGCGCGCCGGTGGACATTCACCGGGTGGACGTCGGTTTTGCTTCCAAGGCGGGGAGAATCGATGTATGCGTAAATGGCGCGGGCATTCCCTTTGACGAGGAGATGGCAAAGAAGGTCCTGAGCGAGGATGAAATTGACATCCTTGTTACGCTGCACGACGGAGATGCAGGAGCTTCGGCTTTTGGCTGTGATCTGACGTATGATTACGTGAAGATCAACGGAGATTACCGCACCTGACCCTGAGGAGGAAAACTAGGTCAGACAGAACCCCGGTATTGCATGGTTTTTAACCGGATGCATACCAGTATGGAGGAGACATCGACTATGAGAATATCGACCGCCGAGCGGGCAAAGGTGCTCGTGCAGGCATTGCCTTATATCCAAAAATACGCGGGAAAGACCGTGGTCGTCAAATATGGTGGGAACGCGATGATAAACGACGACTTGAAGGACGCCGTGATGAGCGACATCGTTTTGATGCAGCTCGTGGGCATCAATGTGGTGTTGGTGCACGGCGGCGGGCCGGAGATCAGTTCCATGCTGAAAAAAATCGGCAAGGAAAGTCAATTTGTCGGCGGGATGCGCGTCACGGATGAGGAGACGATCGACATTGTGCAGATGGTCCTCGCTGGAAAGGTCAACAAAGATTTGGTGCAGCTTTTGGAGCACCACGGTGGCCGGGCAGTTGGGCTGTGTGGATTGGACGGCGGTATGTTGACAGCGGAGAAGTTGCGCTCCAACGAGGGGGATCTCGGGTATGTGGGGCGGATTGTGGACGTAAACACAGGCATCATTATGGACGCTGCGCGCAATGGCTATGTACCGATCATATCCACGGTGGCGGGCGGCGCGAACGGGGAAGTGTTCAACATAAACGCCGATGTAGCAGCGGCCCGCATTGCGGCAAAGTTGGATGCGATCAAATTGATTTTGATGACGGATATACGCGGCTTACTGCGTGATAAGGACGATGAAAATACGTTGATCCCGGTTATCAATGTAAGCGAGGTACCCAGCCTCAAAAACCAAGGCATCATCAGCGGGGGGATGATCCCGAAAATTGATTGCTGTGTGGAGGCAGTCCGGCGCGGCGTGAATCGTGCGCATATCTTGGATGGACGTATTCCACATTCGATTCTGATTGAGCTGTTTTCCGATGAAGGCATCGGAACGATGTTGTATTGAAAATATTTGAAGGAACCGCAATGAATTTTAACGATCGAGTTTATGATATTGTGCGGCGCGTGCCGAAGGGCAAGGTGATCTCTTATGGGCAGGTGGCCTTTTTGGCCGGCAGCCCCAGAGGCGCCCGGGCGGTCGGTTGGGCGTTGCACCGCAATCCATATCCGTGGGTGACTGGAGGAGAAACACCGGTTCCCTGCCATCGTGTGGTCAACCGGGAGGGCCGCTTGGCGCCGGAGTTTGCATTTGGCGGCCCTGAGGAACAGCGCAGGTTGCTGGAGGGAGAAGGCATAGAGGTCAGTGAAGACGGGTATGTGGATATGAAAACATATGGTGTGAAATTTTAGGGTGGGATGGTAGCCCTACAGGACAGAAGGGATTCGATATGCATTTTGAAGAGGTGAAACAACAGGAACAGTCGTACCTGATGCCCACCTATGGGCGGTTTCAGACCGCGCTGGTGAGTGGTAAAGGCGCGACAGCGGTGGATACCGAAGGAAGGTCCTATATTGATTTTGGGGCGGGGATCGGTGTCAATGCGTTGGGGTATTGTGACCCGGATTGGGTGGAAGCAGTCAGTGGACAGGCGGCAACGCTCCAGCATATCTCCAACCTATATTACAGCCCTGTGATGACCCAGTTGGCAGAGGTACTCTGTCAATTAACGGGCCTTTCGAAGATCTTTTTTGGAAATTCCGGTGCGGAGGCCAACGAGTGTGCCATCAAGCTTGCACGCAAATATGGCACCCAAACGCATGGAAAGGACTGCAACCGGATTGTTACTTTGCATCATTCTTTCCACGGCCGAACGGTCACAACATTGTCGGCTACGGGACAGGATGGTTTCCATCATTATTTTACTCCTTTTACAGAGGGGTTTTCCTACGCAGATCCAAACATGGAGAGCATCAAGGCGCATGTGGATGAAAACACCTGTGGCGTAATGATCGAATTGATCCAAGGAGAGGGCGGCGTACGCCCGTTAGAAAAGGCGTTTGTCCAGGAACTGGCAGCTTTTTGCCAGGAGCGCGATGTGCTGTTGCTGGTCGATGAGGTACAGACCGGTGTAGGGCGCACAGGAAAGCTTTATTGTTACGAGCATTATGATATTCAGCCGGATGTCATCACCAGTGCGAAGGGACTCGGCGGTGGGCTGCCGATCGGCGCCTGCCTTTGTACCGAGCGTCTGGGAAAAGTGATGGATGCAGGGATGCACGGCTCCACGTTTGGAGGAAATCCGGTGGTTTGTGCCGGCGCATTGGCGGTTTTGCGTAAGATTACCGCGCCCGGCTTCTTGGAACAAGTTGCTGAAAAGGGCGCATATCTGCGGGAGAAGTTGACGGCGATGGAAGGGATTGCAGAGGTCCGCGGTATTGGTATGATGTTGGGGGCAACGCTCAAGGCGGACAATGCCAAGGAGGTTGCTGCAGCCTGCGTGGGAAACGGTCTGTTGGTACTTACCGCCAAAAATTTGCTGCGTTTCCTACCCCCGCTTACCATATCACAGGAAGAGCTTGACAAGGGCCTCGCCATTTTGCAAGAAACCATTTCGAAATTATAATCAATTGAACCGCCTCATGGCGGACACGGAGGGATTGACCGATGAAACACCTTTTAAAAATGTTGGACCTTTCCACCGAGGATATTACGGAAATCCTCAATTTGGCCGATCAGCTCAAGTATGAGCAGAAGCACGGCATTGAACACCGCTACTTAGCGGGGAAAACACTGGGTATGATTTTTGAGAAAGCTTCCACAAGAACCCGTGTATCCTTTGAAGTCGGTATGTACCAACTCGGCGGCCTGCCGATTTTCCTTTCGGCCAGTGATTTGCAGATCGGCCGCGGCGAACCGGTCGAGGATACAGCTCGGGTGTTGTCCCGTTACCTCGATGGAATTATGATCCGCACCTACAAGCAGTCCGAAGTGGATGCCTTGGCGCAAAATGGCACCATCCCGATCATCAACGGATTGACGGATTTTGCCCATCCGTGCCAGGTTTTGGCTGACTTGATGACCATCCGGGAGCACAAGGGCAGCCTGGATGGGCTGAAGATGTGCTTCATTGGCGATGGCAACAATATGATGAATTCTTTAATTGTTGGATGCTTGAAGATGAAGATGGAAGTGGCGGTTGCCTGCCCGAATGACTACAAACCGAATCCAATGGTTTTGGATTTTGCAGTGCAGCATCCGGCATTCAGTATTACAAACGATCCAAAGGAGGCCGCGCGCGGCGCCGATGTGGTGATTACGGACGTTTGGGCCTCTATGGGGCAAGAGGAAGAGGCGCAGAAGCGCCGCAAGGCATTCCAAGGCTTCCAGATCAATGATGAGGTCATGTCCGTTGCAAAGCCGGATGCAATGGTACAGCATTGCCTGCCGGCACACCGCGGAGAAGAGATCACAGCGGAGATTCTGGAGAAGCATTCCACGGAGATCTTTGATGAGGCGGAGAACCGCCTGCATGCTCAAAAGGCTGTTTTGGTCAAGCTTTTGGGCAGAAAATAAACAAAGTTCTCAAGGGACAGCAACGGCATATGGCTGCCGGTGGGATAACCGGCGGAGTGGCCGCGCTGTCCCTTTTTGATTTTTCACGGCAAATGTTTTCCAATTGAATGGATAGGTGAATGAAAATGAAACAAAGGATTGCCCTGTTTGTTATTACGTTGGTGGTCATTGGGGTATGCACCAGTTGTTCGCCGCCGAATCCGACGGCTAGCACGTCTTTATCCACTTCCAGTGCTGTACCCCAGGGGTTACCATCCTCTCAGATGTCCGGTTTAGCGGAGAATGGTTCCTCTGTGGAGGCGGAAAGCAGTGGGGAAGGGGCTTTGGCGGATGCATGGATTCCGGACCCGGAGTTGTCAGCCGATCTGCCGGTACCGGATTTTCTAACGGAAGATCAGCAGCAGTTGTATCGGGCAGCCTATCGCATGTATTATCATTTTTCCATGTCAGGGGGTTTTGCCCTCGACAGGAGCGTGAGTATCCAAGGAGATAATGAGCGCACTTTTTACCTAGATAAAGGGTTTGAAAGCTATTCAGCATTTCAAAAGGCGCTGGAGAGCGTATTTACGGAGGATTATGCAAACCGCTTGCGGAACGACACTCAATTGTATATGGATGATGGAAATGACCGGTTGTTTAGTTCTCCCGGAGATCGCGGCGGAAACATTGATTATGTCAGTACTTCTTTCGAATTGGTCAGTCAAAGCGCAGAGGAGCTTACATTTCATCTAATAGGACATTATAGGGAAGATGCAGGTTTCGGCGAGAAGGGTGGTTCTGCGAAGGAAACGACACAAGAATACCCCATCCATATGGTAAGGACTGAAAATGGATGGCGCTTTGACAATTTCGCCATGGCATTTTAAACCAGGTAATCGTATATAAGGCCTCTTGTATCCGATCATTCGGATACAAGAGGCCTTTTTGTTTAGATAACTATTTTTGGGGAAGTGTGCCCATTTGAGAAATATTATTAAGATACAGATGAGCAGGCCATATGAGAAAATATTTTTACTAATTAGAAATTTATATAAGACAAATTTCAACCTATAAATATCAAAAATAGTGAATTCTATTTAATAATGTCAATAATATTCACGTACTATTCGATTGTTTTTATGTGTTTCACTGATAAAAGACCTAAAGATGTCTATCCTATACAATGATTGTATACCAAATTACAATGATTGGAGATGTAGGTAAAAGATGGAAGAGATGGTTTTGGGATATGTACGAGTATCTACAAAAGATCAAAATGAAGACCGCCAAATTCTTGCAATGCAGGAATTTGGCGTACCCAAAAAACAGATTTTTATGGACAAGCTCAGTGGAAAGGACTTTAACCGGCCACAGTACAAAAGGCTCTTGCGCCGCTTGAAACCTGGCGATGTGCTGGCGGTAAAATCCATCGACCGGCTTGGCCGTAATTACAGCGAAATTCAAGAACAGTGGCGCCTGATTACCAAAGAGAAACGGGCTCATATCGTTGTTTTGGACATGCCATTACTCGACACCCGACAGAAGGGAAAAGATCTGACTGGAACCTTTATCGCTGATCTGGTCCTCCAAATTTTGAGCTATGTAGCGCAGATGGAGCGCGAAAACATTAAGCAGAGGCAAGCGGAAGGGATTGCAGCAGCCAAAGCAAAAGGCGTACGGTTTGGCCGGGAGAAGATGCCCATTCCAGACCGGTTTTATGAATTGCAAACTCGATACCGAGACGGTTGTATCACGGCGCGTGCTGCCGCTCGGGAACTTGGTGTAGCGCATAGCACATTCTTAAAATGGAACCAATTAATCACAATAAATATGTGAAATCTATGTTGGTTTTGATGGTAGACTTTGGAATCCACATTTTTTACATAAAAGACACTTTAGATCAAACGCCTACATTTCCTGAATTTTGTGCAGTTTAACCATCTCTGCACAGATAAAACTCATTACTTTACATCATATCACAATATTTTTGTTTATTATAGCATTTTCGGTTTTAAAAGTCTACTTTCGACACCAATACTCGGGCGTTGAAAATCGATGGCAAGCCATTTACAACAAATTAAGCGCTTAAAGAACGAAAAATGAAATGAATGGGTGGCTTCTATTTGCCAGAATATAGTTGTCTTTCAGTCGTGAGAGCGGCTGGAGACTGCGACCTAGATGGATGTTGTTTGGGCATAGGGATATTTATCAAGAACGGACGAAAAGGGTATCCAGATTGTGGGGTCATTGGTAGCGGCATTCTGTCGGCGAAGAGATTCATAATCACGGATTAGACCGGCGGCGGTTAGCCAGGGGCTAATGGTATTGATGCTGCCTTCTTTTCTATAGGGTGTGGTTTCGCCGTATGTAAGGGGGTTAGCCATCCTGCTGGTTAGGAAGAGCGTATATACAAGAGAAAACGATTACAAGTTACATCCTCAATATATTGACTCTGCGAACCTTCTACCGCGCACGGGGACATCAGTCGCTGTTGGGCGGCAGTAGGGGGAAGCTGATGAAAAAACGCCGGTTAACGGTTATTATTCTAAAGGTTGTTTTTTCATCGGCCTCTCCGTGCTGCTGTGTCCTTCTTAGCAGCTATGGCAATATTTTACATGAAAGCCGGTTCAGCCGTAAAATACGAAGAGGGCCCGGCAGAGAATACAGCGAAAGATTGTGCAGGAAGCCTGGTAAAAGCACAACTCCATAGCCTCAATTAGGATTCACGCAAAATGTACCTGTTGGAAAACAGGATAATAGCCGAAGGACTGCTGCGAGGAGCGGCAGTCCTTTTTTGATAAGGTATCATCTGCAGGATGGGCAAAAGTAGGGGATCAGGTTGCTTTTACCTTTCGGTTAAAAGCGAAACCATTAGAAAAAAGCAGGTTTTAAATAGCAGAATACGTTCAAACGTCTTATCGCTGAAAAGCACAGCGGCATCGGTCTCTATCATAAAAATAAAATGGACAAAAAGATCGGAGAGTCTTACATGAACTCTCCGATTCGTTACTGGTTATGCCCCAATTTTTGTGAAAAAATAGAAAACGGTGAAAGGAAAAACGGCCGGTATCCTCTCGTTTTAATGATGTCCCATCGGCATATGGGGATTATTGCGCTGTGCTAGAAGACCACTGTGCTTGTGTAAATCATTCACATTTTTAACCGATACAGATACTTGCAGTATCGGCTAAATTTATTTTTAGAGGGAAATGGCCCTGCGCGTTTTATAGAGATGGGTAGGAGCCGGAATGCCTAGGCTCATCGCGGACGCACGCGGTGGATATATGGGCGGGATGGCCTAATTCCGGAGGGATCTTTACATCTTTTCAAATTCCTCTACGTCTGTAACAAAAACCGTGGCGCCGCCGACGGTGACTTGTGCTGGATATGCAGCAGATGGCGTAGCGGTCTGAAGGTTTGTGGCGACCTCTTCTGTCCGCTTGGAACAGTGGCTGCGGATGATTTCCATGACGTCCTTTACCTTGTCTTTCTCGGTCCCTATGATGAGTGTGGTGTTTCCAGATGTCAGGAAACCGCCGGAGGACATCATCTTAGTAAAATAGTACCCGGCCTCTGTCAGAGAGGTACAAACCTCGCCTACGTCCTTTCGGTTTATGATAGCAGTAATCAATTTCATACGAATGTCCCCCTTGTTTATTTCGGTCTGTTTTTCATCATAGAAGTTCCACTGCTTGAGTTTGCGCCTATATAGAAGCCAGCCAACACTGCCGGTCACGATTTCTGCGATGGGGAAGGCAAACCATGTATATTCCAACCCCATAAAAGATAAAACCCAAAAGATCGGAATCAGGCAAAAAATCTGCCGTGTTAGAGATAGCAATACACTTGGTCCAGAAGAGCCAATGGCCTGGAAAAATACCGGGCTGATTAGAGAAAATACAGCAGGGATAAAACTGATTCCGATGATTCGGAAAGCATTTTCTCCAATGGATAGCACCGTAGCTTCTGTTGAAAAAATCCCTAGAAGCTGCGTGGGGATGAACTCAAAACATAAAACGCCAAACAACATAAAACTGACTGCCATTATGACTGAATTGGTCATAATATGCTTACACCGTTGATATTCTCCCTTAGCATATGTATAGCTCAACAAGGGGACAATACAGGTCTGTAATCCAGAAAGGGGAATAAAGAAAAAGGATTGCACTTTATAATAGAGTCCCAGTACCGTCACAGCAGCGTCGGAAAAACCTGCAAGGATGATATTGAGTATGACGATATAAACCGTATAAAGCATTTGCATGAAGATAGAAGGGTATCCCAACTGATAGATCCGCTTTGCAAAATGTCGGACATCAGCCAAGCACGGAGGCTTTTTAAACCCGGAGGCCGTAATCGTCGCTGCAACGATCTGCCCAATGATGGTGGCATAGGCGGCACCCGCAACCCCCATAGAAGGAATAAAGCCAAATCCAAATATTAGGACAGGGTCCAGAACAATGTTGGTGGCTGCACCCGCTATCTGGGCAAACATGGGCAATTTCATATTTCCCTTTGCTTGATGTACCTTGGTCCAAATGCTCTCAAAAAAGAGGCCGAAACTGCCAACACAAACAATGGTACCATAAGTCATGGCAAATTCCACCGCTTTTGCAGATTTTACGGAAACCAAGACATAGGGCTCCATCAAAATGGTGCTGGCAATCGCGAATAAAATCCAACTCATAAGGGATAACAAGATGCCAGTCCCAGCCGCTTTGTTTGCCTTTTCCTCTTGACCCTGGGCATAATAACGCGACATCAATGTGTTTACCCCAACACCAGTGCCTACAGCCAATGCGGTAACGATCAACTGAATAGGAAAGATCACGGATAAAGCCGTCAGACCATCCCCGGAGTATTGGCCCACAAAAAAGCTGTCCACAATATTATATAAAGCTTGGATCAACTGTGCCAACATAACTGGCGGTGCTATATGCAAGAGGATTTTAGGGATACTTTTTTCTTCGAATATAATGGTTTTTGCTTCATTTCTATCCATCATTTTATTTTACAAATCTCCCCCTGTCTTTCCCTGCATGAGTAATAAAAATTTCTATACATCTGTATTATCCACAAAAAAAGATCTGCGGTGTGCAAAAAGCTCACCGCAGATATGGTCGGAGTGACAGGATTTGAACCTGCGGCATCCTGCTCCCAAAGCAGGCGCGCTACCAACTGCGCTACACCCCGGTAAATAAATATTGTCCGTCGATCCTAAGAATTCAATAAACCAAAACTACACAAAACTCTTCCAAAAATAAAGAGAATCGTATAGCTCTATTATTATAGTAAAATTTAGATAGAAAGTCAAGATCTCTCTGAGAAAGACTTGCAATTGACTGTAAAATTCGTTATAATAGGGAACACAGTTTCCTCAAAGATACTGTCTTAATATGCGGGTGTGGCGGAATTGGCAGACGCACAAGATTTAGGTTCTTGCGCTGCAAAGCGTGCAGGTTCAAGTCCTGTCACCCGCACCATCTATAATGGTCAGTTTAGATCGGATGCGTGTAAAAGCGCATCCGATCGGCCTTTTCCGGGGTTTTTCCGGCCTCGATTTCAGATGAAAAACAAAAGATCGGCAAACCGCTTTTTCGGGAACTGATGGGACTAGAACCCATACGCTCCCCCCAAAAGCAAAAGGCGCCCTTTTTGATTGGTCATTCTTTCAAAAAGGGCGCTTTTTTGTTTATCTATAAAATTTGGTGACCGCTTGGCAGGGTCCTGCCGGGAAAAAGGGCGCCTTTTTGCCACCTTGCGATAAAAACTGGATGTTTGTATAAAAAAGGATGAAGTAAATATGGATCAGAAAACATTTTGGAAGACAATCGACGATGCCAACAAAGCAGCAAAAAGCAAGGATAGAGAATCCCATCAATGTGTGATGATAGATGTGTTGAGCCAATACTCTTTGGAGGATATTTTGGACTGGGAATTAATCAAAGAGGGGTATATGCAAATTACTTGCCGCCAGGATCTTCGGGCAGCAAGCGCGGCGCTGGGGGCCTGTTATACGGATGAAGGATTCCATGGATTCCGCGCATGGCTCATCTCTCGAGGCAAAGATGTATTTGTGAATGCACTGCTGAATTTGGAAACATTAGCTGATGCTGTAATCCCAGGGGAGGATCTCAATTTTGAACCGTTTTCATCTGTCGCATACTTTGCATATGAGGCCCGTCTGCTCCATATGGGCATGGATAAAAATGTGCTGCGGGATCTGTACAGCGATTTGAAGGGGCGAACGCTGGACGCTCAGACACGGGAAAATATGCGCAAAGAGCTGCCAGTGAAAACGGATATCGCAGATGGCTGGGAAACTACCGATCTTCCTGCGCTTTTCCCTCAAATTTGTTCCACAAGGCAGATTCAGATCCAGCAACCGTTGACCAGGCAGGAAAGAATAGAGAATTTGATCAGCAGCGAAGACCAGGTGCTGGCCTATGTATATGAAGATGGGCATAGGGACTGTTATCTATTCCATGGGACACCTGAAAATATTGCGCACTTTATTGGCGCAAGGCCTTTCGTCGATAATATTGTAATCACTGACCCCCTGGATCGGTTAGTTCTGAATACAATAGGCAACTTTATCGATATCTGCCCAAACAAGATGCTACTGAGTGCGGTTAAGCGCATCCTGATCCCAATTCAGCTGGGAGGCGAGGAGCCATTCCCGGTTTTCAGCCCTACAATGGCGGAAGTAGCGTCATATCTCCAGGCTTTCCAGGAGTGGGACCAAGGGATCGGGGGGATGTAATTGAGCGGGCTTTCGGCTTGAAAATAAAATATGGAATGCTTCTGGGCGTCGCAAAAGCGGCGCCCTTTTTTCATTTGGAGGGAAACGCTATGGCAAAGAGTATCGGCACGATCCACAGCTGGAGAGAGATTCCCATTCCCTATCGCTGCGAGGGCTGCCCCTACCCCAAGGTAGGTTTCGTCTGTTACGGGAAGGATGGAAGCTGCCTGCGGTCTGATGTACAGGAGATCGAAGCGAGGCAGGCGTCAAAAAGCACGGGATAAGTTTGTTGGGTTTGGGTATCGCTTTCTGGTATGGAAGACGGTATGTTGTTGGGTTGGAAAGGAGGAATCCACAATAAGCATAGTTGATCAATCAGAGAGGAGGAAGCGGAATGAAAAGACCTTTGAAAGCAACCATCTGTAACAAAGCGCACCCTGCATATGGGGCCGTGTCCCTGCCGTTCCCCATCCAATTGGAGGAATACGACGAAAACCTCAAAATGCTGGACGCCCTGGGCATCGGAGGCCATATAGAACGGGACTGCTTTGTGGCGGAAATCTCCACCGCATATCCTATCTTGAAATGCCTGGAAGGAAGCTGTGTCAATGTAGATGAGTTAGATTATCTCATCAAATACCTGGACAGCTTCACACCCGATGAGGTAACAGCTTTCCAGGGAGTTGCGTGGGAACGGAAGATCGCAGATCTTCCGGGGCTGATTAACCTGGCGTTCTCCTGTTCTCAGGTTGTCGCCGTAAAGGATTTCAGAAATTTGGAGCGGGTTGGGATCTGGCTCCTGCTTGCAAGAAATACAAGCGTCGATCCACCAGAGTTGGATCGGGATACGGCTGTCAAAACTGCTATCGATGCGCTGTCCAGCGGTGAGGGGATCGTTACCCCCTACGGAGTTATCTTCGAGAATGGGATGGAACTTCAGATGGTTTACGACGGAAGAATCTTCCCGGAGTATTCCTACGAAGCGCCTTTGGTAACGGTGGAGATCCCCGTTTCAGCGAAACATTCCACCTATTCCCTGTTTCTTCCTATGGCGGAGGGACAGCTGAAGCGGTACCTGGACCGTTTGGGGGAACCGCTGACATCCGTCCGGGCCGAGCAGGTATTCGGCCCCCTTTTTGAGAAGCTGGATCTGCCCTCAACCCCAGACCGGGAACCGGTTGAAAATCTCAACCGGTTGTGCCTGGCAGTCAAGGACTTTAAAGAGGCAGAGTTTTCCACACTGCGGTCAATGGCAGCACCTTTTGAATCGATCACCAGCGCCCAGCTGACTGCCTTGGCCAAAGGGGTGCAACAGTTAAGAAACACCCCGGATGAAACAATGATCCAGACAGGAGGTATGACCCTATGAGAGAACTGACAAAAAACCAGGTTGCAGCCCTCCGGGAACAATACCCGGTTGGCTCCCGCATCCGTCTGATCCGGATGAACGACCCATATCACCCGGTCCCGCCTGGTACCAAGGGAACCCTTGTCGCCATCGACGATCTGGGGACCTTCCATGTCAACTGGGATAACGGCAGGGGGCTGGGCCTTGTGCCCGGTGAGGACCAGTTTGAGGTAACCCCTTTGGAAACCCTCAAACTGTATATGCCCCTCTCCGCCAGGATTCACGAACGCAGCGAATGGGGTGAACTGGACGACTGGGGCACAGAAATGGATTCGAGGGATCTTCTCCCCTATGAAAGCCAGATCATTCGGGCAATGCGGGACAATGACCTCCCCGACGAAAAGGCCCGGGGTCTGATGCATTGGTATGATGATAAGGACGGAGTGAACCGCAAGGTCCACTCCGCCTTTTTTACAGCCGAAAACAGAGATGGCAGGCTCTGGGGTGTGGCGGAGTGCAAGGTCGCCGGAACGCTGGAAGCGGAGGAACTGGAAACCCTCCGGGATTACCTGGCAGGCCAGGCGTCGGATGGCTGGGGTGAAGGTTTTGAACAGCGCCCCCTCATCACGGCAGACAGAGGGGAACTCTATGTGAGCCTGTGGAACAGCGACCGGTGGTCGATCCTCACTGAGGAGGAACGGTTCGGCGCCGGTTTGTCCCACGAGGAGGAACAGACAGGAGGAATTGCCATTGGGTGAAAAATGCTGAAACAGAATACCTGATTGTCAATCACGGGCCGTCCCTGAAATGAGGGACGGCCCGTTTTTTTGTTTGCGCGGAAAGGCGGTGAAAGCCTATTTGAAGCCCTTTATCCCCTGGGTGGGAGGAAAGCGGGCGATGCTGCCGGTGCTGTACCAGCTGTTCCCCAACGACTTCCACCGGCTGGTGGAGGTGTTCGGCGGCGGCGCGGCGGTGATCTTTGGCCGGGAGCCGGGCCGCTGCGAGGAGATCTACAACGACTACAACAGCAACCTGGTCACCCTGTTCTGGTGCGTCAAAAACAGGCCGCTGGCCCTGATGACGGAGCTGAACTTCCTGCCTCTCAACTCCCGCCAGGAGTTTGAGGTGCTGCGGAAATTTTTGCGGGAGGAGGAGTTCACCGACGCCTACCTTCGGGAGGAGCTGGAACTGTGCGAACGGTTCTTCCTCCCGCCGGAACGGGAGGAGCTGCGGGAGATCATCCTGAAAAAGGCGGAGATGAGCGATGTGCGCCGGGCCGCCGCCTTCTACAAGGTGATCCGGTACAGCTATGCCGGAAGCGGGACCTCCTTCGGCGGGAAGCCGGTGGATATCCGCCGGGGGCTGCACCAGATCTGGGAGTGTTCCCGAAGGCTGGCGGAGGTGGTCATCGAGCACCAGAGCTACGAGGCCCTCATCCCCCGGTTCAACGACCCGGCCACCCTCCTGTATGTCGACCCGCCATACTACCAGGCCGAGTGCTATGAGGTGTCCTTCGGCCTGCGGGACCACTACCGGCTGCGGGAACTCATCGGCCAGACAAAGAGCCGGGTGGTCCTCTCCTACAACGACTGCCCCTTTATCCGGGATCTCTACCGGGATTTCTGGGTGGTGGCGGTGCGCCGGAATAACCCTATGGCCAACCGATACACCCCCGGCAGCGAATATGGCGAGCTGGTGATCCTCAACTATGATCCCAGGGACCATCCCAAGGACCGGCAGATGACCTTGTTTCAAGCGGACGAACCCCTGTTGGAACTGGAATACACCTTAGTTTGTGAAGGAGGAAAAAGCAATGAAGAATCTGAAAAAACAAAACGGCCTGCGTCTCCCCAGCCATTTTCTGAAGGACACGGGACTGGACCAGGAGCGGAGCCTGCTGGCAGCCCTCTTTCCGGGCGTGATCCTGCTCGCCCGGAGATTTCCCAGCCCACAGGAGCGTGAGGAGATCGGTGAGGGCCTGTCCTGTGTGGCCAGAGACCTGGATCTGCCCTTGAGGGCAGACGGCCTTGTGATCCCGGATGAGATGCTGGAGGACGCCGGGCTGCCCAGCGATATGGAACAGCTGGAGTTCTTTGTGGAGGATGGGCGGATCGTCCTGGAGGCCCAGACGGATTTTGAGCAGGAACTGCTGGCGGACGCCTGGGAGGAGGCAGAGGAAGACGAGATCCTCTCCCAGCTGCCCCAGCGCCTGCGGGACTTTTTCCGGGATCTTAAGATCCACCCGGCAACGGTCCGGGATGTGATGCTGAGAGGAGGCGTCAAAGAATGAGTGAGAGCGTATACAAGGTCGTAGACAGCCGAGGGCGGGTGCATCTGCCCAAGGAGTTCCGCGGGAAGATGGACCTCGACTGCGGGGAGATCGTCAAGCTGACGGCCGGTAAAGACGGCCTGCAGGTGAAAAAGGTCCACCTCATTGAACTGGGGGACAAATCGCCAGAGGCGGTGGAGGCCTTTGTCCACGCGGCGGCCACGGCCATGAGCCGGGAGAAACAGATGGAACTGGCCGCCCGGCTGCTGGAACTGCTTCGGAAGGAGGAAACAAAATGAAGCGAGGAAACACCCTTTTGCTGGCCTGCCTGATGGCGGTGGGACTGAGTACCACCGCTTTTGCCGAGGAACCCCAGACGGTGGTGAATACTGAAAACGGCGGCGCCAGCATCTCCATCACCGATATCACGCCAAGAGAGGAGCAGGAAGATGAAACCAAGAGCTCATTCCAGACGGGGTATTACCCCATTGCCATTGAAACCGCAGAGGATGCAGGCGTCCGCCTGCTGGTCAAGACCTTCCTTGTGCCGGAGGGTACAGACCCCCAGGCGCTCATCGAGGAAAGCCTGACCCGCCGGGGGATTACCTACCAGGTATCGGATATCCTGCTGCGGGAGTTGGAGGGGGATGCCCAGACGAAACCGGTGACCAAAACGGTCACCACCCCAGCGGAGACGGATGACACCGAGGAACTGCTGACGCTGCTGTCCCCCACACTGGAATATGGGGAGGACGGCTATGCCGGCACCCTGTCCCTGGACCCCTCCTCCATCTCCGCCAAGGCAGCGGACACCACCAGCTATTCGTACACTCTTAAGGATACCAGGGAGTACACCGGCCTGGACCGAAACGATCCTTACTATATCCCCAAATCCGCCGAAAAAAACGGTGTGACCCTGACCCTGGCGGATGTGCAGTGGACCCCCATGGCCAGCGCCGGGGACAACAGCGAGGTTCCCTCCCTCTATCGGGCCACCGCCGTCTACACCGGCACCGCCTGGGGCAGCAAGGCGGATGGCTATCTGGTGACCGCCTCCTACACCGGCGAGGCAACGAAGACAGAGGAAGGGCAGCAGATGGTGAGCATCGTCTATGAGGAGACACCCGGCGTGAGCCTGTTCGGGAGTTTTCCCTGGCAGGCGGTGCTGCTGGTGCTGATCGGCGCGGGTGTCCTCACCGGCGGAGTATTTGGCGTCCGCCGGCTGATTGCGAAGGGAAAGGACACAGCCGAAAACCGAAAATCCAAGCGGGTCCGTGAGGACCCTTACGCTGGCAGACCGCCCATGGATCTGCCGGATCTGCTGAATGAGATGGACCGTGGATTGGAGGAGGACCGATGAGAGAGAAACTTCAAAGACTGTGGGATTCGTCCGGACGGTGGTTCCTGCTGGGGCTGCCGCTGGCGGCTGTGATTCTGGGCGTCGTGATTTGGCAGGCAAACCAGGCGGTCCAGCCGCCCAGGGAAACCATTGCCGACCCTCCCACCGAAACGGAGGTCACCTTTGACCTGGAGAAAAACCGGGCATATACCGCGGAGGATGGGGTTGTGGTGATCCAGCCATCCGGACGGGAGGATTCCGCAGAATCAAAGGCAGCCAATGCCCTGGTGACCACCGCCGACCTGGAGGTGGTCTGGGATGGAGCCTCCCTTTCGGCGGAGAACTACACCCTTCCCGCTGAGGTCCAGCTGGAGGATGGCTCGGTGGGGGTGCTTTCCATCCCCAAAATTGGCCTCTCCGCCCCGGTGTATGAGTCGGAGGATGGCGATGAGATGGAGAGCATGACCAAGGGGATCGCCCATTTTGCCACCACCTCCGCCTGGAACGGGAATGTGGGGCTTTGCTCCCACAATGTGCCGCCCGCCGGTGCGGTGGCGTTTTTCCGCGACCTTCACCTGCTGGAGGCGGGCGATACGCTCACCTACCAAACCGCCCAGGGAGAGCGGCAGTACCAGGTGACCGAGGTCCGGGAGATCGCCGGGGATGACTGGAGCTACCTCTCCCGCACCGACGACAACCGCATCACCATGATCACCTGCATCACCGGCAAGCCGGACCTTCGGCTGATGGTACAAGCCAAGGAGATCTGATTTGTTGGGTTTGCTGAATGGCTTTCCGCGTAATTTGCTGGTATCTTTGGTGGCAAGGAGGAATGCAAAATGAAACGAAGCTTCATGAGTATCCTGTTGGCACTGACCCTGGCAGTGGGCAGCGCGGCGCCGGCCTATGCCGGAGAGGTCTTCACCTTTGAAGCGGTGCCGGAAAGCGGCAGCAAAGCAGAGAAACAGAGCGCGCCAGTCTGGGAGGCCCCGAAAACGGGGCGCCAAGAACCCGATGGCCTTGAATGGACTTCCCCTGAACCGGAGTGGGTGGACCTGGACGCCTATGCCCAGGAAGTTCTGACTCTGACCAACGCCCAGAGGGAGGCAGCGGGGCTGAACCCCTTGTCGGTTGATCCCGTCCTCACCGAGATGGCAATGCTCCGGGCAAAGGAACTGAAGGAGAGTTACTCCCATACCCGTCCCAGCGGGGAGAACTGCAAAACGGTGTTCGAGGAGTTTGAAACCGATCTGCGGTTCTGGGGCGAAAACGCCGCTAAGGGCAATCGAACCCCAGAGGCGGTGGTGGAAGCCTGGATGGATTCCCAGGGCCACAGGGAAAACCTTCTGCGGGAAGGCGCCGAATGCCTGGGCGTCGGCGTCTGGCAGGATGAGGACGGCATTCTCTACTGGGTGCAGCTCTTCGCAAAAGAAAGCTAAATATTCGTGTGAATCCGTAAAATCAAGTCAACCGAAGCCGCTGTGAAAACAGCGGCTATCTTTTTTTGTTTGCTCCCAAATGGTGAGCGGTAAACCGAGGCCGAGGCGTCGTTTTCCCGCTTGCCGGGGGAGCATCCATCTTTCCGCCTCGGCCCGGCGCCGCCGGGAGCGGAAAGGATGGATGAGATGAAGCAGACGAAAAACAGCCGCCTGCGGCGGATCGCCTCGGGGCTGCTGGCAGCCCTGATGCTGATGACCTCCGCGCCGGTGTCCTACGCTCTGGAGCCGGTGATCGGCATCCAGCAGATGGCGCCGGAACAGACCGAAGAAACCACCGAGGAAGAAATACCAGAACCGGAGCAGGACCCTGACAACGGGGCTTCTGACCCGGCTTTAGAGGAAAAAGAGGAGGTGATAGACGAGCCGGCCCCCGATGCGGAGCCTGGAGACGAGGATGAAGAACAGGGATCGGACGAGCAGCCCATGCTCCCCGTGGAGGAGCAGCCGGAAACCCCGCCTGTGCAGGACAGCGGTGAAGCCGTCGTGCCTGGGGAGGATGAGCCCCTCAGCGAGGAACCCACTGTAGGCAGTTCCGGCCTGGACCCGCCCGCGGAGGAGTTCCCCGAGGAGGTCTCCTTTGAAGCGTCCAAGGCGATGGCGATGAGCCGGACGGCCAGAAGCGCCCCCGGCAGCACCACCATCTATATGGAGCGGATCGACGACATCTCCCACAGTTATCCGTTCTCCGGCGGTAGCCCCTACTATGGATACCTGTTCTACACCGCCGAGGGGGATACCGCCTACTGTGTGGAGCCCGCCCGGTTTAACTCCACCACCGGCACGGTGGTGACCGGCTCCAAGACCTACTCGGGCCTCACCCAGACCCAGCAGAACGAGATCGCCCGGGCCATCGCAGCCAATCCCGGCGGACACACCAACCCCTACAAATATATGGCTTGCCAGGCCATCATCTGGGAGATCGCCTACAACCAGTCTCCCCGTGGGGGCAGCGTCTACAATGCTGTCATCGCCCAAAATTCCGGGAAGCTCTCCTCCTACTACGAGGAGATCCGCTCGGAGATGGAGAACCTGGGCGAGATCCCCAGCTTCATGAGCCCAGACCCCCAGAACCCCACCGAGCACTCCATGGAGGAAAACGGCGGTGAATGGAGTATTGACCTTGAGAACACCAACGGCAATGTCACCCTGCGGGAGGAGGATTTTGAGAGCCGGGCGCCCTTTGACTTTTCCGTTTCCGGCGATACGCTGACGGTGACCTCCTCTTCCAAGCCGGACAGCGACAGCTACACCGCCTGGCACGGCGGCAGCGGCGAGGGGGCCCTCATCTTTTGGAACTCTTCCCAGCAGACCAAGGCCACCTTCGATGAAACCGCCGGCATCCCCGCCGACGGGTATATGGTGTTCTCCTCTGACTGGGCGCCCATCGATCAGCCCCCGGATGAGGGTGAGGGTGAAAAGGTCGGTTATCTCCAGATCACCAAGTATGACGGAGAAACCAATCTGCCCCTGGGCGGCGCGATCTTTAAGATCGAGTCGGAAACCTATGTGAACGATTCCTTCGCGGTCCCCTATGGCGGGGCCACTGCGGTGATTCCCATCCCGGAGGGGAAGGACAGCATCGAGGTGACTGTCACCGAGGTGAAGGCTCCGGACCTGTATGTGCTGGACAGCACCCCGAAAAAGGTGACGGTGACTGCCGGGGATCAGGTGAACATTGCCCATCTGGATTTTGACAACTACCCGATGGATTGTTCCCTCACCATCTACAAACATGAAAAAGGAAAGGAGGATGTACCTCTTTCGGGAGCGCGGTTCCGCATCCGGTATGCTGACCCGGATGTGAGCGCCCAGGTGTGGACCGAGACCACCGACTCCTCGGGCCGTATCCACATCGACCTGCCCCACAGCGGCACGCTGCTCATCGAGGAGCTGGAAGCGCCGTCAGGCTATGTCATCGGGGAGATCTCTACCCATGAGGTAGTGGTGCAAAAGGGCGAGGACAAGGAGATCGCCATCTCCAACGACAAAAAAGCCCAGATCATCGTCACCAAGCGGGACAACCAGACCGGCCAGCCGCTTCAGGGGGCGGTCATCAAAGCCACCCTTCTGCGGAGCCACACCGAGCCCTACGAGAGCGGCCTGGTCTACACCCGCACCACCGGGCCGGACGGGGTCGCCGTCTTTGAGGACATGATCCCGGGCGAGTACCGGGTCGAGGAAACCTCCCCGCCCCAGTTTTACCTGCCTACCGACCAGGTACACACCGTCAATGTGTATGACGGTTCCCACGAGCCGGTGGAGTTGGAGTTCCGCAATGACCCCTGGACGGGGCTCACCATCAAAAAGGTGGACGCCGTCACAGGTGAGGGCCTGCAAGGGGCGGTTTTTGAACTTTACGAGGGCACAGCCGCGGAGAAGACCAAGTTTTTGGGAGATTTTCAATCGAACGAAAATGGAATCGTGACCATCCAGGAGCTGGAAAGCAGCCAATATTACACCATCGTTGAATCCCAGCCGCCCTATGGATACTTCCTGGATGAAGACAATGTACAGACCATCCTCATTAAACCGGAGGCGATCAATGAAAATATTACGGTGATCTTCCGGAATCTTCCCAAGCCCAAGCTCCTTATCACCAAGATCGACGCGGATACGGGTGAACCGCTCCCCGGGGCGGTGTTCCGGGTTTCCCGGCGCTCCACCGCCGAGTATGTGGATGTGACCACCGGGCCGGACGGGACCTACCTTCTCGAGAATATGGAGGAGGACTGGTACGAGGTCTATGAACTGCGCAGTCCGACGGGGTATGTCACCGACGACACCCATTACGACATCGAGCTCATCGCCGGCGAAACCGCCGAGCTGGTGGTGAAAAACCGCAAAAAGCCCACCTTCACCATTGAGAAGATCGACAGCGTCACCCTCCAGCCGTTGGAAGGGGTGGTTTATGAGATCAGCGTCAAGAACGGCAAGAGCCTGGGGCAGTTCACCACCGATGCGTCGGGAAAAATCGTCCTGGAGGACCTGGAGCCGGGTGAGATCTATCTCGCCAAAGAGGTGCGGGCCTTGCCGGGCTACCTGTTGGACGAGACGGTCCATGAGCTGAAGCTGGATGAAAACGAGAGCGGCGTTCTCAAGCTGAAAAACACCCCCGAGAACCCTCTCATCATCTCAAAAAAGGATGCGGTCACCGGGGAGCCGATCCCCGACACGGTCTTTGAGGTGCGCCACTCGGATGGCCGCCTGGTGGGAGAGTTCATCACCGGGGAGAACGGCATGGCGGTAGTCACTGGAAAGGATGTGACCCCTGGCTGGTACCTGGTCACCGAGGTACGGGCTAACCCGGCCTACATCGCCACCGGGGAAGCCAAGCTGGTGGAGCTGAAATATGAGGCTACCGCCATGGTGGAGTTCCAGAACCAGCCCCGCACCGGGCTGCAGATCCGAAAGGTGGACTTGATAAGTCTAAATCCGAAATAGTAGCGGTATTGTTTTCGCCGCTGTAA